>Ga0247832_1000864_pt1 | contig 58517 bp, 55 predicted proteins | sample LaCruzMarch2015__10_FD_192407 | JGI IMG/M metagenome (GOLD analysis project Ga0247832, IMG submission 192407) | Freshwater microbial communities from meromictic Lake La Cruz, Castile-La Mancha, Spain - LaCruzMarch2015_4m | ecosystem: Environmental > Aquatic > Freshwater > Lake | place: Spain... | reverse complement strand
TGGCTGGGGGCGGCACTGCTGGTTTGGGGGCTGGGTTGGGCGGCCAATGTCGGACTTGCGGGGTCGATGTGGTCGGGGACGCGGATCGGGCGGCTGATGATTGCGCTGGTGTTCGGGGCGACGGTGCTGGCGATCTGGGAATTCGGTGTGCGCGGGTTCGGCGTTTCGGCGGTGATCCTGCCTGCCCCTTCGGCGATTGCGGCGCGGATTGGCGGGGCGCTGCCGGTGCTGTGGGGCGATTTCGTGCAGACGGTGATCAGGGGGGCGCTGACCGGCTATGTGATCGGGGCGGCGTCGGCGGTGGGGGTGGCGGTGCTGATCGACCGATCGCCGTTCCTGAAGGCGGGATTGCTGCCGGTGGGCAATTTCGTCGCCGCCCTGCCGATCGTCGGGATTGCGCCGATTCTGGTGGCCTGGTTCGGGTTCGACTGGCAGTCCAAGGCGGCGGTGGTGGTGGTGATGGTGTTCTTTCCGGTGCTGGTCAACATGGTGGCAGGGCTGTCGGCATCGGACCGGATGCAGCGCGATCTGATGGCGACCTGGGGGGCGAGTTACTGGCAGAGCCTCGTCAAGCTGCGCCTGCCCGCCGCGATGCCGTTCCTGTTCAACGGGTTGAAGATTGCCAGCACCCTGGCGCTGATCGGGGCGATTGTTGCCGAGTTTTTCGGCAGTCCGACGACGGGAATGGGGTTTCGGATCTCGACCGAGGTGGGACGGCTTGGCATGGACATGGTCTGGGCCGAGATTGCAGTTGCGGCACTGGCCGGGTCGGCGTTCTATGGGCTGATTGCGGGCGTGGAGCGGGGGGTGACCTTCTGGCACCCGTCGAGCCGGAGTTAACAGGCGCGGGCATCGCGCATCAACGTGGAGGTTGACGATGAAGAAGCTTTTGACGGTCGCGGCGGTGGTTCTGGGGGCAGGGTCGGCGCAGGCGGCGGATGATGTGACGCTGCAGTTGAAATGGGTGACCCAGGCGCAGTTCGCCGGCTATTATGTTGCGCAGGCCAAGGGGTTCTATACCGAGGAAAACCTGAACGTCTCCATTCTGCCGGGCGGGCCGGACATCGCACCGGGTCAGGTGATCGCAGGGGGGGCCGCGGATGTGGTGATCGACTGGATGCCGTCGGCGTTGGCCGCCCGTGAAAAGGGGCTGCCGCTGGTCAACATTGCGCAGCCGTTCGCCTCGTCGGGGCTGATGCTGACCTGCCTGAAGGAAACCGGCATCACCGCGCCGACCGATTTTGCCGACAAGACGCTTGGTGTTTGGTTCTATGGCAACGAATATCCGTTCCTGTCGTGGATGTCGCAGCTTGGGCTGAAGACCGACGGCAGCGCCGGGGGTGTCACGGTGCTCAAGCAGGGCTTCAACGTCGATCCGCTGCTGCAAAAACAGGCGGCCTGCATCTCGACCATGACCTACAACGAATACTGGCAGGTGATCGACGCCGGGATCACGCCCGAGCAGTTGGTGACCTTCAAGTATCAGGACATGGGCGTGGCGACGCTGGAAGACGGGCTTTACGTGCTGGAGGAAAAGCTGGCCGATCCGGCGTTCGAGGATAAGATGGTGCGCTTTGTGCGCGCCAGCATGAAGGGCTGGAAATATGCCGAAGCCAACCCGGACGAGGCGGCGATGATCGTGCTGGAGAATGACCAGACCGGCGCGCAGACCGAACAGCACCAGAAGCGGATGATGGGCGAGGTCGCCAAGCTGACCGCAGGCTCGACCGGGGCGCTGGACGTCGCGGCGGCCGAGGCGACGGTGGCGACCCTGCTGGCGGGCGGGTCGGACCCGGTGATCACGGCGGCCCCGGTGGGGGCCTGGACCAGCGTGATCACCGACAAGGCGCTGCAGTAGTCTTTCCGGCGGACGACGGCGGGGGCGCGCTGTCGGGCGCGCCCTTTTGCATGTCGGGGGCGGGGTGGTTGCGGCGGCCTCTGCCGGGTAGGCAGATACGGGCGGTCTTGCGATGAGGCCGGGGGGGTATCGCCCCTGCGGGGCATCAGGAAACGGAAATTGAGGGGCGCAGGCCCCGGGAGACGAGATGGCATTTGCGACGTTCGAGGATCTGCGGGGTCTGGTGGCCGATCTGCCGGTGGCGGATGCCGGGGCCGTGGCGCGGGCGCGGGCGCATGACCGGATGCTGACCAAACCGCCCGGCGCGTTGGGGCGGCTGGAGGAGGGCGCGTTCTGGCTGGCGGGGTGGAAGGGGGTTCGGGCCGACCGGGTGCAGGTCGCGATCTTTGCGGGCAATCACGGGGTGGTGGCGCAGGGCGTTTCCGCCTTTCCCGCGCAGGTGACCGCGCAGATGGTGGCCAACTTCCGCACCGGGGGGGCGGCGGTCAACCAGTTGGCCCGGGTGGTGGGCGCGCAGGTGGTGGTCGCGGCGATCGCCTTGGACCGGCCCACGGCGGATTTCACGGTCGCCCCCGCGATGTCCGGCTCCGAGGTGATCGAGGCGATGCGGGTCGGCTGGGATGCGGTCGACACGGACGCCGACCTGGTGGTGCCGGGCGAGATGGGGATCGGCAACACCACGGTCGCGGCGGCGCTGGCCTGTGCCCTGTTCGGCGGCGACCCCGGCGACTGGGTCGGGCGCGGCACCGGGGTGGATGACGCAGGGCTTGCGCGCAAGCGGGCAGCGGTGGCGGCGGGGCTGGCGCGGCACGCGGACCGCGAGCCGTTCGAGGTGTTGCGCTGCCTCGGCGGGCGCGAGATTGCGGCGATGGCGGGGGCGATCCTGCGGGCGCGGGTCTTGCGGATTCCCGTGGTGCTGGATGGCTTCATCGCCTGTGCGGCGGCGGCGGTTCTGCAGCGGGCGGGATCGGCGGCGCTGGACCATTGCATCGCAGGCCATGTCAGCGCCGAGGCCGGCCATGCGCGGCTGTTGGCGGCGTTGGGGCTGGTGCCGCTGCTGGCGTTGGGATTGCGGCTTGGCGAGGGGTCGGGGGCGGTGCTGGCGGTGGGTGTGCTTCAGGCGGCGGTGGCCTGTCACACCGGCATGGCGACATTCGGCGAGGCGGGTGTGTCCGAAGGCTAGGACGGGTGACCGGCGCCGACCGTCTTTCGGCCGCGCCCGGGCGCCTGTCGGCGTTCGGAACGGCTGACCGCCTTCGGCATTCCCGGCCCCGACGCTGCGGGAAAACGCCGTTCCGAGATCGGGGGCGGTCCGCGCGTGGTTCGATCCGACCATCGGAACGGCACGGAAGGCGATGGTCGCTACTGTGCGGGGCTTCGGGTTGACCGGCGGGGACCGCCGGAAACAGTTACAAAACCGTCACAAAATTGTTGGATAACTTTCGTGTCAGGCCGTTACCCGTCTGTTTGGGTTAACTCAATGGCTGCCCTGCCAATCTACTGGAGAGTGATATGTCCTTCATGAAATCCAGCGCCTCGGCGCTTGCGATCTTCGCGATCTCGGCGACTGCCGCCGCCGCACGCGACCAGGTCCAAATCACCGGCTCGTCCACCGTTCTTCCCTATTCTACCATCGTTGCCGAAGCCTTCGGCGAAAACTTCGACTTCCCGTCGCCGGTCGTCGAAGGCGGCGGTTCGGGTGCCGGCCGCAAGAAGATGTGCGAAGGCGTTGGTGAAAACACCGTCGACATCGCCAACTCGTCGTCGCGCATCTCGCAGGGCGACATCGACCTGTGCGCCAAGAACGGCGTCGCGGAAATCATGGAAGTCCGCATCGGCTATGACGGCATCGTGTTCGCGTCGGCCGTGGACGGCCCCGAGTTCGCCTTCACCCCGGCCCACATCTATGGCGCGATCGGTGCGCAGGTTGCCAAGGACGGCGCTCTGGTTGCCAACGCCAACAAAGCCTGGAACGAAGTTGACGCCGCCCTGCCGGCCCAGCCGATCCTGATGTTCGTCCCGGGCACCAAGCACGGCACGCGCGAAGTGTTCGACACGAAAGTGATCATCGCCGGCTGCAAAGAAACCGGCGCGCATGACCTGTACCTCGCCGTTGCCGAAGGCAAGGACGACAAGGAAAAAGCCGCGAACGCGGACAAAGCCTGCATGAAGCTGCGCACCGACGGCGTGTCGGTCGACATCGACGGCGACTATACCGAGACTCTGGCCCGCATCGACACCAACAAGAACGCCATCGGCGTGTTCGGTCTGTCGTTCTACCAGAACAACACCAACAAGCTGCGCGTTGCCACGATGAACGGTGTGGTTCCGTCGGCTGAATCGATCGCCTCGGCCGAATATCCGGTTTCGCGTCCGCTGTACTTCTACGTCAAGAAGGCTCACATCGGTGTGATCCCCGGCCTGAAAGAGTTCATCACGTTCTTCGTGTCGGACGAGATGGCTGGCCCGGACGGCCCGCTGGCTGCTTACGGTCTGGTCTCCGACCCGGCCCTGGCAGAAACTCAGGCGATGGTCGAAGCCGAGACCCCGATGGGTCCGCTGCAGTAAGCATCGAATTAAGGGGCGCGGCGACGCGCCCCTTTCTTCTGTCATTCCCTCTTCATGCGAACAGGATAGCCGATGTCCGTTCTATTCATATTGACTGTTGTCGCCGTCTTGGCAGTCGCGGCCTTTGTGCTGTGTCGGCAGCGGGTCATGGCATCCGTTCAGGGCGACCCCAAACGGTTGCATTCGTTGCCCCGGTATTACGGGTGGCACGGTGCGATCATGGTCGTGTTGCCTGCCACCGCCGTGCTGCTTTTGTGGTTGATGATCCAGCCGTTCGTCCTGGAACGCCAGGTTGCGGCAAATTTTCCGCCCGAGATGGTTGCCGATGATACGTCCCTGACGCTGATCATGTCGGATGTGCGGCGGGTTGCGGGCGGGCTGGACGTGGCGGTTGCCCGCGGGGCGATGACCGCCGAAGAGGCGTCGATGATTCGCACCGAGTTCACGGATGTGCGCAACCGGCTGGCCAGCGTCGGCGTGGCGCTCGGGTCCAACGTGACGGCTCCGGTGCTCGCCGCAGCACAAGACTATCGCCAGATCGTGGCGTGGGGGGCATTGGGACGCACGATCCTGACGATCGTGGTTGCCGTGGCCGGTCTGATCTATTCGATCATGGTCACCGAAAAAGACTTCCGCGCCAGAAACCGCGTGGAACAGGTCTTGTTGGGTGTGCTGATGGCGGCCTCGTCCATCGCCATCCTGACCACGGTCGGGATCGTGTTGTCGATGTTGTCGGAAACTTTCGAGTTCTTCCAGCAATACCCGTTCAAGGATTTCTTCTTCAGCCTGACCTGGTCGCCCAACTTCCGCGGCGGCTCCGAACTGGGGCTCTGGCCGCTGGTCTGGGGGACGATGTATATCTCGCTGATCTCGATGCTGGTTGCGGTTCCGATTGGGCTGTTCGCGGCGATCTATCTGGCCGAATATGCCAGCAAGCCGGTGCGCGCCTGGGTCAAGCCGTTGATCGAGGTGATTGCGGGCATCCCGACCGTGGTGTTCGGTCTGTTCGCCCTGGTCACGGTCGGGCCGCTGCTGCGCGACTACTTTGCCATCCCGCTGGGGCTTGGCAACTCGGGCTCGTCGGTCATGACAGCCGGGCTTGTCATCGGCATCCTGAACATCCCGTTCATCTCATCCCTGTCCGACGACATCATCAACTCGGTGCCGCAGTCCATGCGGGACGGGTCGCTTGGGCTTGGCGCGACCAAGTCGGAAACCATCCGGCAGGTCATCCTGCCGGCGGCGTTGCCCGGGATCGTCGGAGCCTGTCTGATGGCCGCAAGCCGCGCCATCGGCGAGACGATGATTGTGGTGATGGGTGCGGGGGCGGCGGCCAAGCTGAGCCTCAACCCGTTCGAGGCGATGACGACGATGACCGTGAAGATCGTCGGCCAATTGACCGGCGATACCGATTTCAACTCGCCTGAGACGCTGGTGGCATTTGCCCTCGGCATGACCCTGTTCGTGATCACGCTCGCCCTGAACATTGTGGCGCTGTTGATCGTTCGCAAATATCGGGAGCAATACGATTGACCGACGCAACAGCCAGCGGCATGGCCGCACCCGCAACCTCGCGTCCCAAATCCTCGCTGATGGCGCAGACGGCGCTGGTCAAGAGGCGCAACGCCTCTGAGGCCCGGTTCAAGGCCTATGGCATCGCCGCCATCGTGTTGAGCCTCGCGACGCTGACCTTCATGCTTTTCACGATCTTCCGGGACGGGATTTCTGCCTTCTACCAGACGAAGCTGACCTTCCCGCTTGAACTGACCGCCGACATCCTCGACCCAGATGGCAACCGCAACCGGGCCGAAATGACCAAGGTCACGACGCTTGGATACAACAAGGTGCTGGCGGCGTCCCTGAAGGCCGAACTTGCCAAGGACGGGATCGCCGTTGACGGCCAGTCGGAAAAGGAAGTGTCCGACATGATCTCGAAAAACGCCGCAGGGTCGCTGCGCGCAATGGTTCTGGCCAACCCGGAGCTTGTCGGAACCACGATCGACGCCCAGGTTCTGGCGACGGGACGGATCGACGGGTTCCTGAAGGGCCGCGTGACGATGGAAACCGCGCAGCGGGACAGCAACGTCAGCGTCGAGCAGTTGCAACTGGCCGAGAAGCTGCGCGATGCGGGGATCCTGCAGGTCGTGTTCAACTGGGATTTCATCACCAAACCCGACGCATCCGACCAACGGCCCGAGGCGGCGGGTCTGGGGGTTGCGATCATCGGGTCGGCCTACATGATGCTGCTGGTGCTGATCACCTGCGTGCCGGTCGGTGTTGCGGCGTCGATCTATCTGGAAGAGTTCGCGCCCAAGAACGTCTGGACCGATGCGATCGAGGTGAACATTTCCAACCTCGCCGCCGTGCCCTCCATCGTGTTCGGCATCCTTGGCCTCGCGATCTTCATCAACTTCGCCGGGTTGCCGAACTCGTCGAGCATCGTCGGGGCGCTGGTCCTGTCGCTGATGACCTTGCCGACGATCATAATCGCGACCCGGTCCAGCATCAAGGCCGTGCCGCCGTCGATCCGCGATGCCGCCCTGGGGATCGGGGCGTCGAAGATGCAGACGGTGTTTCACCACGTCTTGCCGCTGGCGATGCCGGGCATCCTGACCGGGACGATCCTGGGTCTGGCCTCTGCCCTCGGCGAAACGGCACCGTTGCTGCTGATCGGGATGGTGGCCTTTGTCGGCAACTATCCGGGCGCCCCGATTTCCGGGTTGATGGACCCTGCGACGGCGCTGCCGGTGCAGGTTTACGGTTGGGCACAGCGGGCGGACCCGGCTTTCATCGAACGCTCCTCCGGGGCGATCATAATTCTGCTGATCTTCCTTGTCGTGATGAACGTTCTGGCGATCCTGTTGCGCCGCCGCTTTGAACGCCGCTGGTAGAAAAATCCGGGAAGGACGACCTAGACATGAACGACATGCGCATTGTGGAGCGGACCGTGGACACCCAAAGCATCAAAATCTCGGCGCGCAACGTGCAGGTGCATTATGGCACCAGCCATGCGATCAAGGACCTGAACGTGGATATCCTCGACAAGACGGTGACCGCGTTCATCGGGCCGTCGGGCTGCGGGAAATCGACCTTCCTGCGCTGTCTGAACCGGATGAACGACACCATCTCGGTGTGCAAGGTGTCCGGCGAGATCAAGCTGGAAGGCGAAGACATCTATGACAAGCGGGTGGACCCGGTGCAGTTGCGCGCCAAGGTCGGCATGGTGTTTCAGAAGCCGAACCCGTTTCCCAAGTCGATCTACGACAACGTGGCGTATGGTCCGAAAATCCACGGTCTTACCCGGTCCAAGGCGGAACTGGACGCAATCGTGGAAAACAGCCTGAAGAAGGCCGCGATCTGGAACGAAGTGAAAGACAGGCTTGACGCACCGGGCACCGGCCTGTCGGGCGGCCAGCAGCAGCGCCTTTGCATCGCACGGGCAATTGCGACCAGTCCGGAAGTGCTGCTGATGGACGAGCCGTGTTCGGCTCTGGACCCGATCGCTACGGCGCAGGTCGAGGAGTTGATCAGCGAACTGCGCAGCCAGTTCTCGGTGGTCATCGTGACCCACTCGATGCAGCAGGCCGCGCGGGTGAGCCAGAAGACCGCGTTCTTCCACCTGGGATATCTGGTGGAATACGGCGAGACCGGGGATATTTTCACCAACCCCAAAGATCCGCGCACAGAATCGTATATTTCCGGCCGGATCGGCTGAGGGAGCAGATGATGATCGAGAATCCGCATATCACCTCGGTCTTCGACCGGGATCTTGAAGCTGTCCAGGCGATGATCATGAGGATGGGCGGGCTGGTGGAAACCGCGCTGTCCGACGCGGCACAGGCGCTGGAAACCCGCGACGAGGAATTGGCCGAGCGGGTGCGGCGGTCCGATATCGCGATCGACGCGCTGGAAGAACAGGTCAACTCCGAATGCGCCCGGCTGATCGCGCTGCGTGCGCCGACCGCGACCGATCTGCGGATCGTGCTGGCGGTGATGAAGATCGCAGGCACGCTGGAACGCTGCGGCGACTATGCCAAGAACCTGGGCAAACGGTCCAACGTGCTGGCCCAGATGAACCCGATTGCCGGGGCCGCAGGGTCGATCCGCCGGATGGCCAAGCAGGTGCAGTTGTTGCTGAAGGACGCGCTGGACGCCTACATCACCCGCGATGCGGCCCTGGCGGCTGACGTGCGGATCCGCGACCGCGAAGTGGATCAGATGTACAATGCACTGTTCCGCGAATTCCTGACCCACATGATGGAAGACCCGCGCAACATTACCGCCTGCATGCATCTGCACTTCATCGCCAAGAACATCGAGCGGGTCGGCGATCATGCCACGGGGATTGCGGAGCAGGTGATCTATCTGGTGACCGGCGAAGTGCCCGGCGAGGCGCGTCCGAAGGCGGATGATCTGATGCCCTCAATGGGGGCCGAAGACTAGATCATGGCGCCGCAAGAGCATCCGACCGTCCTGGTGGTCGAGGACGAGCCTGCGCAACGGGAAGTCTTGGGATATAATCTTGAGGCGGAAGGTTTTCGGGTGACGTCGGCCGGGAATGGCGAAGAAGCCCTGATGCTGGTGGACGAAATGCGCCCCGACATCATCGTGCTGGACTGGATGATGCCGAACGTGTCGGGGATCGAGGTCTGTCGGCGGCTCAAATCGCGGGCGGACACGCGGATGATCCCGATCATCATGCTGTCAGCGCGGTCCGAAGAGGTGGATAGGGTGCGCGGCCTGGAAACCGGGGCGGATGACTATGTGATCAAGCCCTATTCGATCGTGGAGCTGATGGCCCGGGTGCGGGCGCAGTTGCGCCGGGTGCGGCCGAGTTCGGTGGGCGTGGTGCTGGAATGGGGCGACATCCGGCTCGACCCTGAGACGCACCGGGTGTTCCGGGCCGAGAACGTGCTGAAGCTGGGGCCGACCGAGTTTCGCCTGCTGACCACCTTCATGGAAAAACCCGGCCGGGTCTGGAGCCGCGAGCAGTTGCTGGACAGGGTCTGGGGGCGCGACATCTACGTCGATACCCGGACGGTGGATGTGCATATCGGGCGGCTGCGCAAGGCGCTGTGCACCTTCGGCGGCGATGACCCGCTGCGCACGGTGCGTGGCGCGGGATACGCACTCGGATAGCGCCCCGGGAAGGATCGGGTCAGCCAAGGCCACCACTGTTCCAGCCCCGCCCTTTCGTGCCGTAAATCTCGTAGCCATCTTCGAGAACCGCAACCGTGTCTTCCAGCTTGATGAAGCCGCGAACCGGGTGCAGCATGGTCGTCTCGACCGACAGGACCATCCCGGTTTCAAGCGGCGAGTTCGCATCGATGCCATCATAGGCGACCGGGTGGTTGGTCATCAGAAACGGGGCTTCGTGGGTGATGACGCCCATGCCATGCGCGAAGAAATCGGTTGATGCCCGGTGCGGCTGACGGGCAAGTTCCGCCTCTCCTGCTGCGATCAGGTCACCGCCCAAGGCCCCGGCACGGATCCGGGCAAAGGCGGCCTGCTGAACCGCCTCGACTTCGCCCAGCAGGTCGACCAGTTCGCCGTCCGGTTCGCCGAGGACCCCCATCCGGCAGATGTCGCCAATGTAGCCGCCGAACGTGCCGCCCGAATCCATCGACAGCACCTCGCCCGCGGCCCAGGTTTGCGCCGAGGCCGCGCGGTTGTGCGACGCGCCCAGGGTCAGCAGGCAGTATTCGAACTGCAACCCGCGCGCGGTCTCCTCCCGGCGCAGACGCTCGATGATCTCGACCTTGCTGGACCCTTTCCCCGACGCGGCGATGGTGGCCTGCATCGCGTCGGTGATCGTCTCGGAGGCGTGTTTCATCAGGGCACGCTCGGCGGGGGTCTTGATCGCGCGCAGCCGTTCTAGCGCGCCGGTCGCGTCGATCAGCGGCGCATCCGGAAAGGCCGCGTCCAACAGGCGCGCGCTGTTGACCGGCAGAAACGACGGTTCGATCCCGATGCGCGGCGCTTTTGGGCCATGCGCCCGGATATGGCGGATCGCCGCGTCCATCGCATCGACCGATCCCCAGGCCACCGGCATGAAATGCGGCGTCCAGAACGGCCGGTTGGCGTGTTCCGCCCCTTCCATCTTGTTGGCGACATAGGCGGTCCGGTCGGGTGCCCCCCGGATGTAGACCACCACCGGCAGATAGCGGCTGTGCCCGATCGCATCCATCGCCGAAAAGAAGATGAACCGATATCCGCCCAGCAGATACTGCACGTTGTGTTTGGAGGTGACCAGCAGAACGTCGCAGCCGGCTTTTTCCATAAGGTCGTCGAGTTTGGCAAAGCTGTAGGGCAGGGGGTCGGTCGCGGGCATGGGCATGACGGTCAAACCTTTGCGGGCAGGGCGGGGCATCTGCGCGCCCTGTCTTTCTGGTCCGGCCAGAATGACACGGAACGGCCCCCGGGGGCAAAGAGGAAATCGACCTCCCGGAGGAAAACCTGTCGCTTTGCGTCAGAAAAGCCGAGAATACGCTGATACTGGGGCCGGCATGCCAGATATGGTCGGGCGGGTGGGGGAAACGAGGATTGACAGACTTCACCATCTGGTATTACCAATTTCAGGGGAAGTGGAGGAGTCTGGGCAGGGTCAAGGTCGACGGAAATGCCGGTGGCATCCCGTGTCTTTGGGCCGCTTTTCAACGACATGGGAGGAAAACAGATGCAAGGACCAATCTACCGGCTGTTGGCCGGGGCTGCGGCGCTAGCCCTGTCCGCACCTGCGGCACTGTCTCAGGAACTGACCATCTTCTGGGCCGAATGGGACCCGGCCAACTACCTGCAGGAGTTGGTGAACGAATACGAGGCCGAAACCGGCGTCGTGGTCACCGTCGAGACGACGCCGTGGCAGGATTTCCAGACCAAGGCGTTCACCGAGTTCAACGCACGCGGGTCGGCCTATGACATGATCGTGGGCGACAGCCAGTGGCTGGGGGCGGCGTCCGAGGCGGGCCACTACGTCGATCTGACCGAGTTCTTCAACGCCAACAAGCTGGGCGAGATCATGGCGCCCGCCACGGTGAAATACTATGCCGAGTATCCCGGAAACTCCGGCAAATACTGGGCGGTGCCGGCCGAGGGTGACGCGGTCGGCTGGTCCTATCGCAAGGACTGGTTCGAAGACCCCGCCGAGATGGAAGCCTTCAAGGCCAAATATGGCTATGACCTCGGCGTGCCGCAGGACTGGAAGCAGTTGATCGACATCGCTGAATTCTTCCACCGCCCCGACCAGAACCGTTACGGCATCGCGATCTATACCGACAACTCGTATGACGGGCTGGTGATGGGGGTCGAGAATGCGCTGTTTTCCTACGGCGGCGATCTTGGCGACTATGCGACCTATCAGGTGGACGGCATCCTGAATTCCGAGAAGTCGATCGAAGGGCTGGAAGCCTATCGCAAGCTTTACAGCTTCACTCCGCCGGGCTGGTCGAAGACCTTCTTCGTCGAGAACAACCAGGCGATCACCGAAGGCCTCGCGGCAATGTCGATGAACTATTTCGCCTTCTTCCCGGCGCTGGTGAACCCCGCGACCAATCCGAACGCGGCGAACACCGGGTTCTTTGCCAACCCCAAGGGGCCCTATGGCGATCAGTTCGCCGCACTGGGCGGGCAGGGGATTTCGATCGTGTCCTATTCCGAGAACCAGGAGGAGTCGTTCAAGTTCCTCGAATGGTTCATCAAGCCGGAAACCCAGAAACGCTGGGCCGAGCTTGGCGGCTACACCGCGCATGCGGCGACGCTGGAAAGCGAGGAATTCCGCAAGGCCACCCCCTATAACGAGGCGTTCTTTCAGACCATGTTCATGGTCAAGGACTTCTGGGCGGTGCCGGAATATGCCGAACTGCTGACGGCGGCCAATGCGCGGCTCTATCCGTTCATCGTGGGCGGCCAGGGCACGGCGAAAGAGGTGCTGGATGCGTTGACCGCCGACTGGGTGGAAACCTTCAAGAAATATGGCCGGGTGCAGTAACGCGCGCGATCCGTGCGGCGGGTGCCTGACTGCGCCCGCCGTTTTTTCCCGCCAAGAAAGAACCCCCGTGGCAGATGTGATGACCCGGCTTCGATCCGACACGCGTGCTGCGGCGCGCGGGTTGTCCGACCTGTCGATCCGTAACCTGTTCATCCTGCCGACGATCACCTTTCTGATCGTGTTCAACGTGTTCCCGCTGATCTATTCGCTTTACACGGCCTTTACCGATTACCGCGCCTCTACCTCGGCCCCGGCGAATTTCATCGGGCTGGCCAATTTCCGCGAATTGCTCGGCGACCCCTACATCTGGCGCAACTTCACCATCACCGCGAAATACGTGGTGATCTCGGTCACCGGGCAGGTGATCGTCGGCTTCGGTCTGGCGATGCTGCTGAACCGCCCGATCCCGCTGAAGGGGCTGATCACCACGCTGCTGCTGCTGCCCATGATGATGTCGCCGGCGGTGGTCGGGCTGTTCTGGAAACTGCTGTATGACCCGTCGTTCGGGATCATCAACTACTTCCTGGGCCTGGGGAAATTCGAATGGCTCGCCGATCCGCAGATGGCGCTTTACGCGGTGGCCATCGTCGATATCTGGATGTGGTCGCCCTTCGTGATGCTGCTGTCGCTGGCCGGGCTGTCTGCCGTTCCCAAGCACCTGTATGAGGCGGCCGAGATCGACCGGGCCGGGGCGTTCTACACCTTCTTCCGCATCACCCTGCCGCTGGTGGCCCCGATCCTGATGATCGCGATCATCTTCCGCACGATGGAGGCGTTCAAGACCTTCGACCACGCCTATATCCTGTCCACCCAGCCCACGACCGAACTGATCGCGATCCGGCTTTACAAGATGGCGTTTCTGGAATGGCAGACCGGGCTGTCGTCGGCCTTCGCCTATATCGTGCTGATCGTCGTGGTCGCGATCACCAACATCTATGTCAAGTATCTCAACAAGGCGAAGGCGCGCTGAGATGGCCGAGGTCAAGACAAGGGGCGAGGTGTTCTTCAACCGTGTCGCCATCGTGGCTGTGGTGTTTGCCATCATCGTCATGCTGACGCCGATCTTCTGGATTGCCGCCACCGCGTTCAAGCCGCGCAATCTGGCGACCACCGCGCCGCCGACGGTGCTGTTCGAACCGACGCTGTCGCCGTTTGCCAAACTGTTCACCAAGCGCAGCCAGTTGCGCGAGCCGGTGCCAGAAGAAACCTATGCCGCCGCCCCCTGGTGGGAAAAGCTGGTGTTCGACGGTGGCGAGCAGGTGGTGCGCAACCGCAAGACCGGCGAGGCGACCTCGTCGGGCTACGGCAACCGGTACATGAACTCGCTGATCGTCTCGATCATCTCGACGGCGCTGGCGGTGTCGATGGGCACGATCACCGCCTACGGCTTTTCGCGGTTCAGGATGCCGGGGGAAAGCGACTGGCTGTTCTTCATCCTGTCCACCCGGATGCTGCCGCCCGTGGTCGTCGCGATTCCGATGTTCCTGATGTATCGCGCGGTGGGGCTGTATGACACCCACGCCGGGTTGATCATCCTTTACACCGCGTTCAATCTGTCTTTGGCGGTCTGGATCATGAAGGGCTTCATCGACGAAATCCCGCGCGAATACGAAGAGGCGGCGCTGGTCGATGGCTATACCCGGTTGCAGGCGTTCTTCAGGATCGTGCTGCCCGAGGCGCTGACCGGCATCGCGGCGACGGCAGTGTTCTGCTTCATCACCGCCTGGAACGAATATGCCTTCGCGTTGATGATGACCTCGAAGACCGCGCAGACCGCCCCACCCTACATTCCGAGTCAGGTCGGATCGGGCCTGTCGGACTGGACGGTGATCGCGTCGGGCGCGTTCCTGTTCCTGGTGCCGGTGGCGATCTTCACCTTCCTGTTGCGCAACCATCTGCTGCGCGGCATGTCGTTCGGGGCGATCCGCAAATGACCTTTCGGGAATGGAACGCGCGGTGGTTCGAACCCGCCGCGCAGGCAACGATGATCGCGGGGCTGGTGTTCCTGTGCCAGCCTTGGGTCGAGGTGCTGCACCGCTATGGCCTGACGGTGATCCTGCTCGGTCTGGTCTGTTTCATGATCGCCTCGCATATCCCGCCGGAGCCCGAAGCCGAAGAAGAAGAAGAGGACGAGCGCATCTGATGGCCCGGATCGAGTTGCGCAACATCCAGAAATTCTTCGGCGCGGTGCAGGTGCTGAAGGATGTCAACCTGACCATCGACGACGGCGAGTTCGTCGTCATGCTGGGCCAGTCGGGCTGCGGCAAGACCACCACCCTGCGCGCGATTGCGGGGCTGGAAACCGTGACCTCCGGCACCATCGCCATCGACGGGCGCGAGGTGCAGGGCCTGCGGGCGGCGGATCGCGACATCGCCTTCGTGTTCCAGTCCTTCTCGCTTTACCCGCACATGACGGTGCAGGAAAACATCGCCTTTCCGCTGCGCGCCGTGGGGATGAGCCAGACCGACCGCGATGCTGCCGTGACCGAGGTGGCAAAGGTGCTGGGGATCGAGCGGTTCTTGCACCGCAAGCCGTCGGCGCTGTCGGGCGGCGATATGCAGCGGGTGGCGATCGGGCGGGCGCTGGTCAGACGGCCCAAGGCGCTGCTGATGGACGAACCGATCGGGGCGCTGGATGCCAAGCTGCGTGAACAGATGCGGGCGGAAATCAAGCGGTTGCACATCGCCCGCGCCTCCACCTCGGTCTACGTCACCCATGACCAGATCGAGGCGATGAGCCTGGCCGACCGGATCGTGGTGATGCACGCCGGGCTGCTGCAGCAGGTCGGCACCCCGGAAGAGGTGTATAACCGCCCGGCCAACCTGTTCGTGGCGCAGTTCGTCGGATCGCCGGTGATGAACGTGGCGGATGTGGTGGTCGAAGGCGGCGCGGGGGCCGTGGTGCTGGGGTTCGGGCAAGGGCAGGGCATCCCGCTGGACGGGGGGCATGTCGGGCATCTGCCTCGGCGCCCGGTGAAGCTGGGCATCCGGCCCGAGGCGGTGATCCTGGCGCATGGGCCGGGCGAGGGGTTGGTGGAAACGCAGACCACCAACATCGAACCGCTGGGGTCGCATGACATCGTCGATGTGCGGCTTGGCGACGCCACCCTGCGCGCCCGGGCAGAGCCGGGGTTTGCCGGCGACGGACAGCGGGTCTGGGTGGGTCTGGACGCGGAACGTGCGCATTTCTTTGACGGCGCAACCGGTATGGCGTTGCGGAGGACGGCCTGATGGCGCGGATCGAGTTGCGCGGGATCAACAAGAGTTTCGGCGCGCAGCGGGCGTTGCGCGACCTTGATCTGGTGGTCGAGGATGGCGAGTTCTTCGTCCTGCTGGGCCGCACCGGGGCGGGCAAGACCACGGCGCTGCGGGTGATTGCCGGGCTGGAAACGCCGGACAGCGGGCAGGTCCTTCTGGGCGACAATGATGTGGGGGGCTGGACGGCGGCGGAGCGCGACGTGGCGCTGGTGCTGCAGCAATACTCGCTTTACCCCCGGCTGACGGTGCGCGGCAACCTGGAGTTTCCGCTGCGGTCACGCATCCGCAAGTTTTCGGAACCCGAGATCGCGGCGCGGGTCGAAAAGGCCGCGCGGACGTTGCAGATCCCGCATCTGCTGGACCGCAAGGTGGAACGGCTGTCGGGCGGCGAGATGCAGCGGGTGTCGATCGGCCGGGCCATCGTGCGCGAACCGTCGGTGTTCCTGATGGACGAACCGTTGTCGGCGCTGGACGCCAAGCTGCGGGAATCGCTGCGGGTCGAGTTGAAAAAGCTCCACAGCACGCTGGGGGCGACCTTTCTGTTCGTGACGCATGATCAGGTCGAGGCGATGTCGATGGCCGACAAGATCGGGGTGCTGCAGAAGGGCCGACTGGTGCAGGTGGGCACCCCCGCCGACATCTATGACCGCCCGCGGAACACCTTCGTAGCGCGGTCGGTCGGCTCGCCGCCGATGAACCTGATCGACGGACATTTGTCGGGCGGGATGGCAGAGCTGGCTGGTTTTCGGCTGCCGGTGGTGGCCGCCGGAGAGCGGGCGGTGACCTTTGGCGTGCGGCCCGAAAACCTGGTGCTCGACCCCGGGGCCCCGGGCGAGGCGCGCATTTTCGACATCGAGGATCAGGGCGTGGTCAAGATCGTGGCGATGGATGTGGGCGGCACCCGCCTGCACGCCACGGTTCCGGCGCGGACAAGGGTCCTGCGCGACGAGGTGGTGCGGTTCGGCTGGAAGCCCGACCGCATCCTGACCTTCGATCCGCAGACCGGGGCAAATCTGGCGCAGGTCTGACCGGGCCGGTCAGGCGGCAAACCGCCGCCGATACCGCGCCACGGCATCGGGGTTGACCAGATTGACCGGCAGGTCGCCCGCCAACACGCGGCGCACCTCGGCCAGCACGCCCTGACCCATCCGCAGCATGCTTTCCTCGGTGACCCCGGCCATATGCGGGGTCAGGATGACATTGGGCAGCGCGAAAAAGGGATGATCGGCGGGCAGCGGCTGGGTGTCGAACACATCGAGCGCCGCCCCCCCCAGATGACCGCGCGCGAGGGCCGCGATCAGGGCGGCCTCGTCAACCAGCGGGCCGCGCGCCACATTTGCCACGATGGCCCCCGGTTTCATCCGTGCCAGTGCCGCAGCGTCGATCATCCCGCGCGTCTCGTCGGTCAGCGGGGCGCACAGGGCGAGGATGTCGGACTGCGCGAGCAGATCGGCAAGGCTGACGGCGGTCACGCCCTGCGGCACGCCGGTCGGGGTGCGGGTGTGGCACAGCACGGGCATGCCGAAGCCCTGCACCGCCATCCGCGCCAGAGCCCGCCCGATGTTGCCCATGCCCAGAACCCCCAGCGTCTTGCCCGACAGTTCTTGCCCGGCGTCGGCATGGGCGCGCCCTGCCGCCCAGCCGTGGGTCCGCAGGTCGCGGTTGACCTGCGGGTGGCGGCGCAACAGCGCCAGTGCCGTCCAGATCACATGTTCCGCCACGGTCAGGGCATTTGCGCCCGGCACATTTGCCACCAGAACCCCGGCTGCGGTTGCCTCGGGGACCGGGATCATGTCCAGCCCCGCGCCATGCCGGATCAGCGCCCGCAACCCCGCCGCCCGGGCAATCACAGCGACCGGGATCGGGGCCCGCACCACGATGATCGCGGCGTCCGTGCTTTCGGTGGCGATCGCCTGTGGCGTTGGGGCGCTGGCAATCCGAAATGGCGCAACCGCCTGCAGGGCCGCGGTCACCTCGGGGTGCAGGGGGTGGGTGGAAAAGATCATTCCGGCAAGGCCGCCGCCGGGCCGGGGGGATCGAGCAGTTCCGACCAATAGCTCATCGCGCCGCGCAGATGCGACACCATCAGCGCCGCCGACAGCGCCGCGTCGCGCCGCTGCACCGCATCGAAGATCTGCAGATGCTCTGCATGCGACTTGTGGTTTCGGTCGGGGCTGCGGAAATACACTTTCAGCCGGTTCTGGCTGAGCGCGTAAAACGATGTGCAGATGTTCAGGAAAACCGTGTTCTGGGTGGCCCGCACGATTTCCAGATGAAACTCCTGATCGAGCTGGTCCAGCCCCATCCCGATGCGCAACCGGTCTTCCGACCGCGACAGGATATCGCGCATCCGGTCGAAGTTCTCTTCGGTCGCCCGCGAGGCCGCCAGTTCCGCCGCCTTGATCTCGTGGATCTTGCGCACCTCGACCGCCTCGAATATCTGCCGGTTTTCCAGCGGAAGGCCAAAGCGGGCGAAGAACGACATCGCCTCCAGCCCGCCGATCCCGCCATTGACGTAGATGCCCGACTTCGCCCGCCGTTCGATCACCTGCATCGCCTCGAGGATCGCCAGCGCCTCGCGCACCTGACCCCGGCTGACCGTGAAATGATCGGCAAGGTCGCGTTCCGACGGCGCCTTGCCGTCATTGAGGCGCGCCGTTTCAATCAGATAGGCGGCGAGGGTGGGAAGAAACTCCTCCTGCTGCATGGGTCACTCCGGGGGCTACGGCTTGGCGTAGCGCGCGATCATGTCGGTGTCCATCTCCAGCCCCAGGCCGGGGCCGTCGGGCACGGCGATCATGCCGTCCTGCACCTGAACAGGCGCGCGCGACAGCAGGTGGATCATCGGATTGGCCCCGAGCGAAAATTCGACGATGAACCCGGCGGGACTTGCCGCCAGCACGTGCAGGCCGGCGAAAAAGCACGGCGCACCCGCCCACAGATGCGGGGCCAGTCGCAGGTTGAACGCCGAGGCGAGCGTGGCAATCCGCATCGTTTCGGTGATGCCGCCGCAAAAGGCCGGGTCCGGCTGCAGGATATCCACCGCCCGCGCCGCCACCAGCGCCGCAAAATCGAACCGAGTGCATTCGGATTCGCCAAGCGCCACCGGAATTCCGGTCCAGCCGCGAAATTCGGCCAGACCCGCACGGTCATCGGCCGATACGGGTTCCTCGAACCAGGCAAGGTCGCAGTCGGCCACCAGCGTGGCAAAGCGTTTCGCCTCGGCCACCGTATAGGTGCCATGCGCGTCGACCATCAGCTCGACCTCCGGGCCGATCGCGGCGCGCGCCGCCTTCACCCGCGCGGCCGAGACCTGCGGGCGGTGGTCCATCGACCCCACCCGCATCTTGACCGCGCGAAACCCGCCCGCGTCGATATAGGAGTGCAACTGCGCCCCGATGCCCGCCGCATCCGCCCACCCGCCCGAGGCATAGGCGGGCAGCCGCGCCGCCTTTCGGCCCCCCAGCAGGGCCCAGACCGGCTGATCCAGCGCCTTGCCGCGAATGTCCCACAGCGCGATGTCGACCGCGCTGATCGCGGCCAGTGTCAGACCGCGCCGGGACAGTTCCGGCAGGGGATGCCCGCGCGCCGCGGCCCCGGCGGCCCGCACGCCATTATACAGATCCTCCCAGATCGGGGTGATCTCGCTTGCGTCGCGCCCGATCAGGCGCGGCCCGACTTCTTGGTTCAGCAGATGGACCAGCGCCGCATACTGCCCTGCGCTGCCCGCTGCATTCTTGCCTTCGCCCCAGCCGACGATCCCGCTTTCGGTTTCAACCCGCAGGATCGCGGCGTCGAACGTCCGCAGGCGGCCGAAGTCGCTGACATGCTGGCGGCTTTCCTCGATCGGAATTTGCACCCACCAGGCCTGAACCGATTTGATGCGCATGCACGCCAGCCCCTTGTCTGCGGTCCGCCTGCGGCCGGTCGCGTGGTGTCACCGGATCAGCGGCAGGATCGTTTCGGCGGTGATCCGCATCTGATCGGCGTAGAATTTTTCGGTCAGCAGGCTGGACCCGTGATCCTGGATGAACTTCAACTGCTCGGGCGAGATGTCGACCGGGTTGGTTTCCACCATGTCCGGATAGATCGCCGCCGGGGTGCGATCCACCGGGGCCACGAATTCGTTGGTCAAAGCGCCGTCATAGCCGATGTCCCGCAGGGTGCCGATGATCGCGGCCCAATCAAGGTGGCCAAGCCCGGCGGCAAAGCGGTTGTTGTCGGCCACGTGGAAATCGAACAGCCGCTTGCCCGCCAGCCGGATCGCATCGTGGATGTTCGATTCCTCGATATTCAGGTGGAACGCGTCAAGGCAGACACCGCATTCGGGGCTGACCGCATCGGCCAGCGCCAGCGCCTGCGCCGCGCGGTTGAAAAAGTAGGTCTCGAACCGGTTCAAGGTCTCGATGGCGACGCGCACCCCGCGGGCCTGCGCATGGGCGAAGCATTCGCGGGTCGCGTCGACGACCCATCCCCATTCTTCCTCGGGCGTGCCGTCGGGCACCACCTTGCCCACCGTGGCCGGCACCAGGGTGATGATCTCGCCTTCCAGCTCGGACACCATGGTGATCACCGATTTGACGTAATCGACCGACCGCGCCCGCTGGCCTTCGTCGCGGGCGGCAAGGTTGCGCTCACCCAGGGTCAGGGTCACTGCCCCCCAGCACCGCATGCCGTTGTCCTTGAGCATCCGGAGCGTGTCTTTGGTGTCATACTGCGTCGGCTCTCCGGAAATCTCGACGGATGAATAGCCATACTGCTTGATCCGCCGGACCGTGGTTTCCAGCGGCTCGGCCCGCATCCAGTTGTGTGTCGAAAGATGCATCTTTCCTCCCCTGAGGCCGTCTGCGGTCGATGCCGCTGCGCCTCTGCCTGATATCTGGTTGGACCAGATTGCGATGGATCGGTCAATCGGTCAAGGGAGTCGCGCCGGCATCTTTGGGATAGGGCGGAATACTCGGCGCGATGGTGCCGGTTTTCGGTGCGTTTGGCGCAACATGGCGGCAGCCCCGCAAGAGACTAGCGCGATGCCGGGAGTTTTGGTAAGACCAGACGGCGGGCAGGGACGGAGTCGGAACGTGAAGATCGGGATGTGCATGTTCCTGTGGACCACGCGGGTCGGGTCCGAGCACGAAAGCCTGCTGGCCGACATCCGGGCGACCGGGTTCGACGGTGTCGAAATCCCGGTGTTCGAAGGGGATGCGACCGATTACGCGCGGCTTGGCGGGGTTCTGGATCGGCTGGGGCTGGCGCGCACTGCCGTTTCGGCGATCGGCGACCCGGCGCTGGACCTGATATCTGCCGATGCGGCGGTGCGCCGGGCCGGGGTGGACCGGCTTCGCTGGGTGCTGGACTGCACGGCGGCCCTGGGGGCCGACCGGGTGTCGGGCCCGCTGCATTCGGTGCTGGGGCAGTTTTCCGGGCAGGGGCCGACGGCAGAGGAACTCGCCCGCGCGGTGGAAAGCCAGCAGCGGATCGGCGCGCATGCGGCAGACGTGGGCGTGACCGTCGGGCTGGAGGCGCTGAACCGGTTCGAATGCTATCTGCTGAACACGATGGACGATCTGGCGCGGTTCGTCCGGCGGGTGGATCACCCGAACATCCGGGCGATGTATGACACGTTCCATGCCAACATCGAAGAGGCCGATCCGATCGGCGCGCTGACCCGCAACCGGGCCGAGGTTGTGCACATCCACATCTCGGAAAACGACCGGGGCGTTCCGGGGCGGGGCAACATCCCCTGGGCCGAGACCTATGCCGCGATCCGCGACATCGGATACGACGACTGGCTGACCATCGAATCCTTCGGGCGGGGTCTGCCGGACCTTGCGGCGGCCACCAAGGTCTGGCGCGATTTCGCGGAAAGCCCGGAAGCCGTGTATCGCGAAGGCCATGCCCACATCGTTTCACAGTTGCACAAGGCCGGGCTGCGCGGGCAGTCTGCCTGACAAAAGGGAGGGGATACCATGCTGACTTTGCGCGGGCCGGGGCTGTTCCTGGCGCAGTTCGCCGGGGATGCGGCACCGTTCAACTCATGGGGTGCGATCACCCGGTGGGCGGCGGACTGCGGCTATGCGGGGGTGCAGGTGCCAAGCTGGGACGCCCGGCTGTTCGATCTGGAGCAGGCCGCCGCGTCGCAGGATTACTGCGACACCTTCAAGGGCGTGGCGGCCGAGGCGGGCGTCGCGGTGACCGAGCTTTCGACCCATCTGCAGGGGCAGTTGGTGGCGGTGCATCCGGCCTATGATACGGCGTTCGACGGGTTTGCCGCCCCGGCCGTGCGCGGCAACCCCGTCGCGCGGCAGGAATGGGCGGTCGATCAGGTCAAGAAGTGCCTGACGGCGTCGCGGCATCTGGGGCTGACCGCAATGGCCACATTTTCGGGCGCGCTTGCCTGGCCTTACGTCTATCCCTGGCCGCAGCGCCCGGCGGGGCTGGTGGAACTGGCCTTCGACGAACTGGCGCGGCGCTGGCAGCCGATCCTCGACCACGCCGAGGACTGTGGAGTGGATGTGTGCTATGAAATCCACCCCGGCGAGGACCTGCACGACGGGATCAGCTATGAGATGTTTCTGGACCGCACCGGCAACCATGCCCGCGCCTGCATGCTGTATGACCCCAGCCACTATGTCCTGCAATGCCTTGATTATCTGGACAATATCGACATCTACAAGGATCGTATCCGGATGTTCCACGTCAAGGACGCCGAATTCAACCCGACGGGGCGGCAGGGGGTCTATGGCGGCTTCCAGTCCTGGGTCAACCGGGCCGGGCGATTCCGCAGCCTTGGCGACGGTCAGGTGGATTTCGCGGCGGTGTTCTCGAAAATGGCCGCCAATGATTTCGCCGGCTGGGCGGTCGTGGAATGGGAATGCTGCCTGAAACACCCCGAGGATGGCGCGCGCGAGGGGGCTGCCTTCGTGAAACGCCACATCATCCGGGTCACCGAAAAGGCGTTCGACGATTTCGCCGATGGTGGCACCGATGACGCGGCCAATCGCCGGATGCTGGGGCTGGAATAGGGGGATCGGATGGCAATCACCGGGGCACATGTGGCGCGGGCTCCGCGCATCCGGCTGGGCATGGTGGGCGGCGGGCGCGGCGCGTTCATCGGGGCGGTGCACCGCATCGCGTCCCGCATCGACGACCAGTATGACCTGGTCGCGGGCGCGTTTTCCGCCGACCCGGAAAGGGCCGCCGCTTCGGCCGCCGATCTGGGGGTGGGGCGCAGTTACGACAGTTACGTCGACATGGCCGCACGCGAGGCCCGCCGCAAGGACGGGATCGAGGCGGTGGCGATCGTCACCCCCAACCACATGCACGCGCCGGTGGCCCACGAATTCCTGAAACGCGGCATCCATGTGATCTGCGACAAGCCGCTGACCGCGACCCTGGCGGAAGCAAAGAAGCTGGTGAAGGCCGCCGAGGCGTCCGGCGTGGTGTTCGCGCTGACCCACAACTACACCGGATATCCGATGGTGCGGCAGGCGCGGTCGATGGCCCTTTCCGGGGATCTGGGCGACATCCGCCTTGTGCAGGTCGAATATGCGCAGGACTGGCTCGCCGAACCGATCAGCAACAAGCAGGCCGACTGGCGCACCGACCCGGCACAGTCCGGGGCAGGCGGGGCGACGGGCGACATCGGCACCCACGCCTTCAACCTCGCCGGGTTCGTCACCGGCCTGACCTTGGCCGAACTGTCGGCCGATCTGCAATCCTTCGTCCCCGGTCGGCGGGTGGATGACAACGGCCATGTCCTGCTGCGGTTCGAAGGTGGGGCGCGGGGGATGTTGTGGTGCAGTCAGGTTGCCTCCGGCAACGAAAACGCCCTGAAACTGCGGGTCTACGGCACCAAGGCCGGGATCGAGTGGCAGCAGGAGCATCCCAACCACCTGTGGGTCACCCCGTTCGGTGCGCCGCGATATCTGCTGACGCGCGGCGGGGCGGGCAGCGGGGCGGCGGCGGCGCGGGTCACTCGCGTGCCGCCGGGCCACCCCGAAGGCTATCTGGAGGGGTTCGCCAACATCTATGCCGAAGCCGCCCGCGCCATCATCGCGCGCCGCGACGGCACGCCCCTTGATCCGCACACCACCTTTCCCGGTCTGAAGGAGGGGCTGGAAGGGGTGGCCTTCGTCGATGCCTGCGTGCGGTCGTCTCGCAAGAACGCCGCCTGGGTGAAACTGGCGCTGTAGAATACTTTGATCCGTCTGGGAGGACACCACGATGCCGGCCAAGAAGATCCTGATGCTGACGGGCGAATTCACCGAGGAATACGAGATCTTCGTGTTCCAGCAGGGGATGGAGGCGGTGGGCCACACGGTCCATGTGGTCTGCCCCGACAAGAACGCGGGCGACAGAATTCAGACCTCGCTGCACGATTTCGAAGGGCATCAGACCTATATCGAACGGTTCGGCCACCTCTTCGAGATCAACAAGACCTTCTCCGAGGTGAACCCGGGCGACTATGACGCGGTCTATTGCGCCGGCGGGCGGGGGCCGGAGTATATCCGCACCGACAAACGGGTGCAGGCGATGGTCCGGCACTTTCACGAAACGCAAAAGCCGATCTTCACGATCTGCCACGGCGTGCAGATCCTGGTGGCGGTGGAGGGCGTGATCCGCGGCAGGTCGGTGGCGGCCCTCGGGGCCTGCGAGCCGGAAGTGACCCTGGCGGGGGGCATCTACGTCGACGTCAAGCCGACCGAAGCCCATGTTGACGGCACGATGGTGTCGGCCAAGGGCTGGACCGGTCTGGCGGCGTTCATGCGCGAATGTCTGTCCGTGCTGGGGACGAAGATCGTCCACGACTGAGGGCGGGTTCGAAGAAAACCGCTCTTGGGGTCGGTGCGGCAGGCGCGCCGAATTGCGTCGGCGGTTCCTCGGGGCGACATCGGAGGACTTGCATCGTCCGACGTCGTTTTTGCACGAAGCGGGCGGCAGGACGCCTGCGATCCGGACTTCCGAATGGTCGGCCTGCGCGGGCTCCCGCCCCCCGGTGGGTTGCGGGTTTCAAGGCCTGATCGCCCGCCGCGTTTGCGTTGTGCGGGGCGCTGCGCGTCTGCGGCCCCGGCCCGGGAAATCGCCCGCATGGATTTTCCGGACTTGGTCGCAATGACGACAGATCATCCATCTCGGGGTGAATGGCCGGTGGCTGGCCTTCGGAAAAGACCCGACGCCGAACCAGAAATCACCGGATGACCGCCGGATCCCGCGCGCCGAGGCACAGGAGCCGTTCTATGCAAACCTGAACCCACTCGACTTGGTTGGTTCGTCATTGAACAAACCACCCTCCGGTAAACCCGGGGGCGGTTCAGTTTCGAAAAAGGGAAGCCGGGTGTCCGATGTCTTCGGGACGCAGCATTCGTGGGCCGGTGTTTCACGGTATCTGACGGCGGTGATCGGTGCCGACGCGGCCTACAAGACCGCGCGGAACTGACGGCTGACGGCACGCGGCGGCCGCCCGCGGATATCGACCGCAGGCGGCATCCGGCTTGCCCTGATCTGCCATTCCACCCCGGACCTGCCTGACAGCGCGCATCGCCTGCCCCGCGCCCATCTGACGCGCGACCTTGTGCCTGAACCGAGGATTGAGGCGCCGGATCGGCTGGTTCCGCCGGGTCGGCGCCAGCCGCGTGGCCCCGGCTGACGATCGGCAGGGGAACGATCCGCGTCTGCGGCATTTCTGCCCTATCCAACGCCGCGTCCCGGCATATCTATTGCTGCGGGGGACATCCGATGCTTCTGACGCTGCGCGACGTGACGAAGACCTATCCGGGGACCGAGGCAGCGGTGCTGCGGGATGTGTCGTTCGGCATGAGCGCGGGCGAGATGCTGGCGCTGACCGGCGAGTCCGGGTCGGGCAAAAGCACGCTGCTCCACCTGATGGGCGGGCTGGACACGGCCGACAGCGGTGTGGTCGCGGTCGACGGCACCGATCTGACGCCGCTGGACGATGTGGGGCGGGCAGGCTTGCGGCGGGGCACCGTGGGGGTGATCTTTCAGCAGTTCAACCTGATCCCGTCGCTGAACGTGGCCGCCAACATCGCGTTTCAGGCCCGGCTGGCCGGGCGGCATGACCCGGCGCGGGCGAAGCGTCTGGCGCAGCGGCTGGGGCTGACCGAGCATCTGCACAAATACCCCGAGCAGTTGTCGGGCGGCCAGCAACAGCGCGTCGCTATCGCGCGCACCCTGGCGCCGCAGCCGAAACTTGTGCTGGCGGATGAGCCGACCGGCAACCTTGACGAGGCGACCGCCGACGCGGTGTTCGCGCTGCTGTGCGATCTGGTGGCGGAAACCGGGGCGGGGCTGATCCTGGTGACGCATTCCGAACGGCTGGCGGCGCGGATACCGCGCCGGTTGCACCTGCGGGCCGGGCAGTTGACGTGACGCGCGCCATCCTGTCGGCCCTGCTGTCGCATTGGGGGCGCAACCCGCTGCAGTTGTTCACTCTTCTGGCCGGACTGGCCTTGGGGACGGCGCTGTGGTCCGGGGTGCAGGCGATCAATTCCGAAGCGCGGACCAGCTATGACGCGGCTGCGGCCACCCTGGGCGAGGCAAGCTATGCCCAAATCACCGCGCAGGGCGGCGGGGCGATTGCGCAATCGACCTATGTCGCGCTGCGCCGGGCAGGGTGGAACGTGTCGCCGGTGGTCGAAGGCCGGTTGGGCGCGGTGCGGATCATCGGCATCGACCCCTTGACCTCGCCAAGCGGGATCGGCCCGGTGCGTGTGGGCGAGGGGGCCGACCTTGCCGCCTTCCTGTCCGGGACGGGGCAGATATTCGCGCGGGCCGACACGCTTGCGCTCCTGCCGCAGACCGGGGCGGCAGGGGTGATTGCGCCCGATGTGGCCCCGAACACCGCGATCACCGATATCGGGGTTGCGCAGCGGTTGCTGGGGCGCGACGGGCAGATCGACCGGCTGCTGGTGTCGCCGGTGCAGCCGATCACGCGGCTCCCGCTGGCCGAAGTGGCCGCCGGTCTGGTGGAAACCGCGCCGCAGGGCGGCAGCGATGTGGCGCGGCTGACCGACAGTTTCCACCTGAACCTGACGGCGTTCGGGCTTTTGTCCTTTGCGGTGGGGCTGTTCATCGTGCATGGCGCAATCGGGCTGGCGTTCGAACAGCGGCGGCCGATGGTGCGCACCCTGCGGGCCCTGGGGGCCCCTTTGCGGCGGCTCGTCGGGCTGATCTCGGCGGAACTGGCGGTGCTGGGGCTGGTGGCCGGGGCGATCGGGGTGGCGATCGGGTATCTGATCGCGGCGGCCCTGCTGCCGGATGTGGCGGCCACCTTGCGCGGGCTTTACGGGGCGGATGTGTCGGGGCAACTGGCGCTGCGCCCGGCATGGTGGCTGTCGGGCCTGGCAATTGCCTTGGGGGGCACGGCGGTGGCGGCGGCAGGCGCGCTGTGGTCGCTGGCGCGGATGCCGCTGCTGGCCGGCGCGCAGCCCAGGGCATGGGCGATGGCCCGGCGCGGGGCAGGGCAGGCGGTGCTGTCGGTGGGGCTGCTGGGGCTTGCGGTGGCGCTGGCGGTCTGGGGGCAGGGATTGCTCGCCGGGTTTGCCATGCTGGGCGCGCTGTTGGTCGGCGGGGCGCTGGCCCTGCCGCCGCTGCTGTCTGCCGCGTTGCGCTGGACCGAGGCTCGGGCGCGCGGCCCGGTGGCGCAATGGTTCTGGGCCGACACGCGCCAGCAGGTGCCGGGGCTGTCGCTGGCGCTGATGGCGCTGTTGCTGGCGATGGCGGCGAATGTCGGTGTGTCCACCATGGTGTCGTCGTTCCGGCTGACCTTCACCGGGTTCCTCGACCAGCGGCTGGCAGCGGAGTTGTATGCCAGTGCGACCGACCCGGCGCAGGCTGAGGCGATCCGCGCGGTGGCCGAGGCGCGGGGGGCGGCGGTGCTGCCGATCCTGTCGATGGACCGCGCCGTGGCCGGGCTGCCTGCCGAGATCTATGGCGCGCGCGACCATGCCACCTATCGCGACAACTGGCGGTTCCTGCGCAGCGTGCCCCGGGCGTGGGATCTGCTGGCGGCGGGCGAGGGCGTGCTGATCAACGAGCAGTTGTTCCGGCGGGCGGGGTTGGACCTTGGGGCCGACGTGGCGATTGCGCCCGGCCTGTCGTTGCCGGTTCTGGGGGTCTATGGCGATTATGGCAATCCGGTCGGGCAGGTCGTGGTGAACGACGGGGTGTTTCGCGCCGCCTTTCCGGACGTGCCCGCGCTGCGGTTCGGGCTGCGGGTGGCCCCGGCGGCGGTGCAGTCCCTGCGCGCCGCCCTGCGCGATCAGGCGGGGGTGGCCGAGGCGGCGATGATCGATCAGGCGGCGATCAAGGCGCTGTCGCTGGCAGTGTTCGAGCGCACCTTTACCGTGACGGCGGCGCTGAACGTGCTGACGCTGGCGGTGGCGGGCTTTGCCATCCTGATGAGCCTGCTGACCCTGGCCGCGATGCGGTTGCCGCAACTGGCCCCGGTGTGGGCCCTGGGGTTGACGAAAGACCGGCTGGCGGCACTCGACCTGTTGCGGGCGGTGGTGCTGGCGGCGTTGACCGGGGCGCTTGCCCTGCCGTTGGGGCTGGCGCTGGCCTGGGCCCTGCTGGCCGTGGTGAATGTCGAGGCGTTCGGCTGGCGCCTGCCGATGTATCTGTTCCCGCTGGATTATCTTCGGCTGGGGGGCTTTGCCCTGCTGGCGGCGGCGGGGGCCGCGCTGTGGCCCGCATGGCAATTGTCGCGTCTGTCGCCGGTGCGGCTGTTGGGGGTGTTTCGGCATGAACGCTAGGGGGTTTCCGTCGCTGCTGTTGCTTCTGCTGTGGATGCCGGTGCAGGCGATGGCGCAGGGGTTTGCAGGATTGGGCGGCACAGCGGGCGATTTCGCCGATCCGTCGCGCGAAACGGTCTTGCAGTTCCCGGCGGATCATGGCGCGCATCCGGGGTTTCGCATCGAATGGTGGTATCTGACGGCCAATCTGACCGGGCCGGACGGCACGGCCTATGGTCTGCAATGGACGCTGTTCCGCTCGGCCCTTGCGCCGCGCGACGGGCAGGGGTGGGACACGCCGCAACTGTGGATGGGCCATGCGGCGGTGACGACGCCGCAGGCGCATTTCGTGGCCGAGCGGCTGGCGCGTGGCGGCATCGGGCAGGCCGGGGTGACGGCGGCACCGTTTGCCGCATGGATCGACGACTGGGCGATGCAGGGGGCGGATTTCGACCGTCTGCGGCTGACCGCCTCCGGGGCCGATTTCGCCTATGATGTCGGGCTGACCGCGACCGGGCCGCTGGTCCTGCATGGTGAAGGGGGGTATTCGGTGAAATCGGCGGCGGGGCAGGCGAGCCATTATTACTCGCAGCCGTTCTTTCAGGTGGCAGGCACCCTGACCTTGCCCGACGGCGATGTGCCGGTGACCGGCACCGCCTGGCTGGACCGCGAATGGTCCTCGCAGCCCCTCGCGCAGGATCAGACGGGGTGGGACTGGTTTTCACTGTCGTTCGACACCGGCGACAAGCTGATGGGGTTCGTGCTGCGCGGGGCGACCGATTTCACCGCCGCCACCTGGATCGCCGCCGATGGCCGCACCACGGCGCTGCCGGATGGCGCTTTCGCCGCGACGCCGCTGTCCCGCCACCGGGTATCAGGGCGCGAGGTGCCGGTGGAGTGGCGGGTCGAGGTGCCGGATCATGCGGTGGACGTGACGGTGCGCGCGCTGAACCCGGACGCCTGGATGGCCACCTCGGTGCCGTATTGGGAGGGGCCGGTGACGGTTGCAGGCAGCCATTCCGGGGTCGGGTATCTGGAGATGACCGGCTATGCCGACTGATCCGCCCTCCTGGGTCACCGATCTGCCGGGGCTGGCGGCCCAGGTCTGGGCGCGGCTGGTGCGGGGGGTGGGCGACAGGCATGCCGCCGCGCGGAACCCGACCCTTGCCACCGTCTCGCCTGCGGGCTGGCCCGAGGCGCGCACGGTGGTGCTGCGGGCGGCGGACCCCGTGGCAGGCACGCTGGACATCCACACCGATCCGCGGTCGGCCAAGGTCGCGTCGCTGCAGGCCAATCCGCGCGCAGTGCTGCATGTCTGGGATCCGGCCGCGCATCTGCAAATCAGGGCGGCGGTCGTTGTGCAACTTCTGACCGGCGAAGCGGTGGCGGCGATCTGGGCGCGGGTGCCCGATCCGTCGCGGCAAAGCTATGGCACGATGCCTGCGCCGGGGCAGCCCATCGCCGACGCGCTGGCCTATGACAAACGCCCCGATGCCGCATCGTTTGCCGTGTTGCGCTGCACCGTGCAGGTGTTCGACGTGCTGCATCTGGGCCCGCAGCACCGCCGCGCCCGGTTCGAGCGCACCGATGGCTGGACCGGGCAGTGGCTGGCCCCCTGACGCCCGGCCGATCCCGGCGAAGCTGTGCGGCCCGGGCGGGAACCCGTGGGAGCCTCACGACGTCGACGATCCTCGCGGCGGCAAGACCTCTGGGAGACCTGAGCAGCCTTTGCCGGATGGAGGGCGGCTGATCACGCAGCGCCCGGCGCTTGGCCGGGTCGCCCACGGCGCGACGCCCTGCCATCGCCCGACCGAACGCCAACAACGTGGCAAACACCGGCGGCGACAACGCTCCGCGTCCTGCCGCTCCACCACCAACGGGATGCGGCGGGGCGAAAGATCAACCGGCGGCGGCAGGGTGCCCGCGATGGCGGTCCACCAGCGCCCGAAGGCCGACGCGCGCCCGCAGGCGGGTGGCCAGCAGATACATGCCGCCGATCTTGCGATGCAGGAACAGCGTTTCGGCCGGGGGCACATGCATCAGGTCGCGGTCGGTGCCGATCGCCATCCCCATATCGCGCAGCCGCTCCAGCAGGTCGGACTGGCCGAAGTCGAACGCGCCGTGCTGGCGGAACGGCCCCATCGCGGTGTCGAACATCCGCTGGATCAGCGCGCGATGATGCGGCGCGGTGGCAGGGCCGAAATAGCCGATGTCGAGCATCGCATCGGCAATCCGGGCGGCATCGCCGTCAACCCCTGCATTCATCAGCGCGCGGAACGCCGCGCTGACGCCAGGATCGATCTTCCGGGACGCGCCGAAATCCAGCAGCACAATGCGGCCGCTGTCCGGCTGCACCCGGTAGTTGGCCAGATTGGGATCGGTCTGCATCGCCTGAAACTCGAACAACTCACGCAGCACCAGGTCGATCAGCCGGGTCGCCGCCCGGTCGCGGATATCCTGCGGGGCCTGTTCCAGCGTGTCGATCGGCTGGCTTTGCACATAGCCCATCGCCAGAACCTGACCGGTGCTGAAATCGGGGTGGAAGTCCGGCACGACGAACGCGTCCGACCCGGCCAGAAGGGCCGCGAACCGGCGCAGATGCGCGGCCTCGGCGGCATAATCCGCCTCATCGTGCAACTGCGCCTTGGCGGCGCGCAGCAGGGGCGCGATGTCCATGCCCTGCGGCAGCAGGCCGGGCAGCCGCATCAGGGTGGCGATATTGTCCACGTCGCTGTCGATGCTGGCGCGCACGCCGGGATACTGCACCTTGACCGCCATCACCCGACCGTCCAGCGTTTCGGCCCGGTGGACCTGCCCGATGGAGGCTGCCGCAAACGGGCGGACGTCGAACTGCCGGAACTTCTTGCGCCAGCCGATCCCCCATTCGGCGTTCAGCACGGCCTGCAACTGCTTGGGTGGCATGTGTTTTGCGTCATCGCGTAACCGCGCCAGAATGTCGGTCAACGGGGCTGGCAGCACCACTCCGCTGTCCATCGACAGCATCTGGCCCAGCTTCAGCGCCGCCCCGCGCATGTGCGACAGTCCGGCCGTCAGGCGCAGGGCATTGGACGGCGTCAGCAACAGGTCGGGCAGGTCAGGCCGCCGCCCCTGCGCCAACTCGCGCAAGCCGCCCGCCACCACGCCTCCGGCGATCCCGGCGACGATGCCGGACATGTGGAACATCCGCGCGCCCCGCCCACTCGGCACCCGGGCCGCCTTTGTTTTCGAACTTTCGTCGGTCATCTGGGGCCCGCCCTTGCTGCGCTGCCGCGAAACTGGGGCGCAGCGCGCAATAGTAAAGCGTCGGCTCGCCGCTCCGCCCGCCGGGGGGGGGCACGGGGTCCCGCATGGGGGCTGGACACGCCCCGCAGACCCCCCCAACATGGGATCCGGCGGCGCGACGCCGTCTGATCCACAAACGGACCCACCGATGCAAGACCCTGCCGGTTTCCTGCGCGCGCTGTTCGATCGGGCGGTCGAGGTTGCCGACCCGATGCGGTCGCTGGCCCGGCATCTGCCCGAAAAACCTGCCGGGCGCGTGGTGGTGGTCGGTGCGGGCAAGGCCAGTGCGCGGATGGCCGAGGCGGTCGAGGCGGTCTGGGGCCCCTGCGAGGGGCTGGTGATCACCCGCTATGGCTATGGCAGGCCCTGTGCGGGCATCGAGATCGTCGAAGCGGCGCATCCGGTGCCGGACGCGGTCGGCGCGGCTGCAACGGCGCGGATGCTTGACCTGCTGGCAGGGTTGGAGCCGCAGGATTTCGTGCTGGCGCTGATTTCCGGCGGGGCGTCGGCGCTGCTGGTGGCCCCGGCGGACGGGCTGACGCTGGACGACAAGAAGGCGGTGAACGCCGCGCTGCTGGCCTCGGGGGCACCGATTGCCAGGATGAACACGGTGCGCAAACACCTCAGCCGCGTCAAGGGCGGGCAACTGGCGGCGGCGGCCCATCCCGCGCGGATGCTGTGCCTGATGATCTCGGATGTGCCGGGCGACGATCCGGCCTTCATCGGGTCGGGGCCGACGGTGGGCGATGCCAGCGGGCCCGCCGAGGCGCGCGCGGTGCTGGAGCGTCTGCAGATCGCGGTGCCCGCCCGCGTCACCGCCGCCTTGAGCCGCCCGTCGCGGGTGATCCCGCCCGGCGATCCGCGCCTGTCGCGGGTGGAAAACCGGATCATCGCGGCCCCGGCGCAATCGCTGACCGCCGCCGCGCAGATGGCGCAAGGGTGCGATGTCCGCCTGCTGGGGGATGCGCTGGAAGGCGAGGCGCGCGACCTGGCCGCAGATCAGGCCCGGCTGGCGATGCGGATCGCGGCAGACCTGCAGCCGGACGATGCCCCGGCGCTGCTGCTGTCGGGGGGCGAGGTGACGGTAACCCGGCGCGGCGACGGGGTGGGGGGGCCGAATGCCGAATTCTGCCTCGCGCTGGCCCTGGCGCTGAACGGCCACCGCCAGATATACGCGCTGGCCTGCGACACCGACGGGGTCGATGGCGCGGCCGAGGTGGCCGGCGCGATCATCGGCCCCGACACCCTGGACCGCGCCAGGGCATGTGGCACCGATGCGGCGGTCAGCCTTGAGCGCAACGACGCCCACAGCTTTTTCGCGGCTGTCGGGGCGCAGGTCGTTCCGGGTCCGACCCTGACGAATGTGAACGATTTCCGCGCCATTCTGGTGCTGCCCCCCGCAAGCCGCCAAGGATGACCGGCACCCCGGTCCCGATGCAGCCGGTCAGGGGACGCGCGGCCGCAGCCAGGCGCGATGGCAGGAAACTGCGCGGGCTGTCGGGGGCCGGGACGGCCCGCCGCGGCTGCTGAACTGCGCGTTCGGTCAATCCGCGTCGCCCCCGGCCGCCTTTGCGCGACCGGGGGCGAGCAGCGATCAGAAGCTCATCACGCTGGTGCCGGGGGCGACAATGGCCGCGCCCATGGCGTCGGGGGCGGCGGCGGTGACGCCGTCCAGCAGGACGCTCGCATCGGCGGCCTTGCCCGGCAGATAGATCGCGCAGACCTGAACCTTCAGGCCGTTCTTTTCCATCATCATTTTCATCAGCCCCTGCGGGCTGGCATCCTTGGGCGGCTGGCCTGCGGTCGCGCTCGCGGGGGCCTCTTTCAGGGCGATGTCGCCCGCCGGGCCGCACAGCAGCACTTCGGCTTCGGCCCCTGCGGCCATCGCGTTCATCGTCAGGACCATCGCCATCAACTGGGTCTGCGGTTCTGCCGCGGTCAGAATGGTCAACAGCTTGTTCGGGCCTTCGGCCTGCGCGGCGGTGCCGAGGCACAGCAACAGGGCAGCGGTCTTGGTTGCACGGTTCAGCATGTCAGTCTCCATTTGGGACAGGGTTGAGTGATTATTCGGGCACGCAGATGGTGCCGCGCCACATGGCAACGGCGGTGCGCAGGATCAGCCCGACGATGACCCCGATCAGCAGAACCAGCAGCCCCGTCCCGATCAGGCGGTGCGCGGGCGACGATGCGGCATGGGCATAGCCGAAGCTGGCGATGGCAAGGGCGGCCAGCGGAAATGACAACGCCCAGAATGACAGCGCAAAGGGCAGGCCGCGCAGTTTGCCCGCCTGCACCACCACCAGCAGGGCAAAGACATAGCCGACGCTCAGCAGGAAATGCCCGAACGGCCCCGGATCGCCCGCCAGACGCAGCCAGGCGGTGAAGGCAACGGCGGGCGGGGCCACCAGGATCATCAGGGTGGGCACCATCCGGCCCGGCAGCGGATCGTGAAACATCAGGCGGTTCATCACGAGGGTCAGCAGCACCAGCCAGAAGATCAGCCCGCCGGAAAAGAAAAGCCACGACACCTCGACATAGCCCAGCTTGACCCCGGCCAACGGAACGATGACGTTGCCCACCGCCGGGATGAACCAGGCGGGCGTCATCATGCCGGGCTGAAACGGGCGATGCCCGATCCAGGCCGAAATCACCGCCAGCGCCAGGCCGCCCTGCAGCGCGGTCGCCACGATCCACACCGCCCGGGCCGGGGCCGGGGCCAGATCGACCAACGCCGTCGCCAGCAGCAACAGCGAAATCGACGCGGCGGGAAAGAAGGCGATCCGCACCGGATGGTGCCATTCGGCGGCAACCTCGGCCGGATGCAGAATCGCCTTGGCCGCATAGGCCAGCATCACGAGGGCGAGCAGGACGACCGAAACCGCCAGCACCGCCAGCGACACGGTATGGGGCAGCGCAAAGCTGGTCTCCCCCGCGCGCAAGGCCAGGGTGAGGCCCATCATCCCCATGCCGGTGGCAAAGAAGGTGATCGGGAAATAGGCAAGCCGCGAGGGCGTCGCCGATGGTGCATGAGTGGCCGTCATCATCCTGTCCTTCGGGTCGTTCCCGGCATGTGTTTCGGCCCCGAGGGGCGGTCGTCGAGGCCCCTCCACCGGAGCCTGGGTTGAAGTGCGGTCAGGCCCATCGCCGCCGCGCCTGTCGCGCGGAGCCTTGCATCCTGAAGGGCGCATAATATTCGTATATTCTGATCTTCTTGTCCGCACATCTCGCTCGTCCGGCCTTGATCTGGATCAATAAGTCGGATCCCGCATGTCACTTCAGGCCACCGTCCCACCAGCCCCCGCGCCCGATCCCCCCCGCAGCCGCGAGTTTGACGGCCTTGACCGCCCCATATCTGATCTGGATCATGTCGCGCCCGCCGTGCGGCAATTTATCTTCGCGCGCATCGCTGCCGGAGAGATGAGATGCGCCTGACGACGAAAACCAACTTGGCGGCGCGGGTTCTGATGGCATGTGCCGCGAATGACGGGGTCACCCTGCGGTCTGCCGAGATCGCCCGCAAATGCAACGCCTCGCCCAACCACCTGTTGCAGGTGGTGAACGCGCTGCAGGCTCGGGGTTTTGTCGAAACCATCCGCGGACGCAGTGGCGGGTTGCGTCTGGCGCGCGCGCCCGACCGGATCTCGATCGGCGAAGTGTTCCGCGTGTTCGAAGCCGGGCTGCCTTTTGCCGAATGTTTCGATCCGCAGACCAACACCTGCCCGCTGGCTGCGACCTGTCGGCTGCGCGGTTATGTCTCGCGGGCGGTCGAAGCGTTCTATCACGAACTGGACATGGTGACGCTGGCCGATCTGGTGACAGGCAACTGCGGGCTGATCGCCTTGCTGGAGGTGTCAGGCACCCTGCGGCGCGATTGCCTGGAGGCTGCCCTGACCTGACCCGCCGCGCGGGCCGTCCCCGCAGGGCGGTCACCTGATGCACATCAACGCAGGCCATGCCCCATCATGACAGGACACCGGGGCGGTGGTCCGACGCCGAACAACAGAAAGCCTGCCATGGCCGAACCTGCCGTCCCGCCCGCCCCCGACCAGCAACCCGGTCCTGACCAGGGATTGACCCCGGACGAGGCACAGGCCCGCCTGACCGCCGAGGGGTTCAACGAACTGCCGCGCGCAAGCAGGCGCTCTCCCCTGCGGATCGTGTTCGACGTGCTGCGGGAACCCATGCTGGCGCTGCTGATCGCGGGGGGGATGGTCTATCTTCTGCTGGGCAGCCGTGACGAGGCCCTGATCCTGCTGGTCTTTGCCTGCCTGTCGATCGGGATCACCGTGGTGCAGGAGTCCCGCACCGAACGGGTGCTGGAGGCGCTGCGCGACCTGACCAGCCCGCGCGCTCTGGTGATCCGGGGCGGCAAGCGGCTGCGGATCGCCGGGCGAGAGGTGGCGCGCGGCGATATCATCGTGCTGTCGGAAGGCGACCGGGTGCCTGCCGATGCCGTGCTTTTGCAGGCGCAGGCGCTGACGGTCGACGAATCCCTGCTGACCGGCGAGGCGGTGCCGGTGCGCAAAAGGGTGGGCGCGGTGCAGGCGGACGCCCGACCGGGCGGCGAGGATCAACCGATGGTCTATTCCGGCAGCCTGATCGTGCGCGGCAGCGCGCTGGCCCGGGTGAACGCGACCGGCACGGGCAGCGAGATCGGCAAGATCGGAACATCGCTGGGCCAACTGGAGACCGAAACGCCGCATCTGCAGCGGCAGATGCGCAGGCTGGTCATCGCGTTTGCGGTCGTGGGGGCCGCCGTCAGCGCCGCCGTCGTGGTGCTTTACGGTGTGCTGCGCGGCGGGTGGCTGGACGGGGTGCTGGCCGGGATCGCCGTCGGCATGTCGATGCTGCCCGAAGAGTTTCCGATGGTGCTGGCGGTGTTCATGGCGATGGGGGCCTGGCGGATTTCCAAGGTGCGCGTGCTGACCCGCCGCGCCTCGGCCATCGAAACCCTTGGCGCGGCAAGCGTGCTGTGCACCGACAAGACCGGCACCCTGACCGAGAACCGCATGACGATTGTCGAGCTGTGCCTGCCCGACGGCACGACCGCCGCGACCGATGCGGCCTTGCCTGCGGAGTTTCGCGAACTGGCGGCGGCGGGGGTGATGGCCTCGGCCCCGGACCCGTTCGACCCGATGGAAACGGCGTTTCACGCCTTGGCTTCGGCCGATCTGCGGACGGGCGAAACCCTTCCCGGCGCGGGGCGGCGGTTGGTGCGCAGCTATCCGCTGGACCCCGATCTGCTGGCGATGTCGCAGGTCTGGCAGGCGGCGGGCGGCGGCTGGCAGATCGCGGCCAAGGGCGCGCCCGAGGCGATGGCCGATCTTTGTAAGTTGACCGGGGTTGCGCGGGCGGCCCTGACCGCCCGGCAGGACAAGATGGCACAGGCGGGGCTGCGCGTTCTTGCGGTGGCCGAGGCCGGGTTTGCGGGCCCCGATCTGCCCGACAGCCAGAGTGCCTTCGATTTCCGGTTTCTCGGCCTGGTGGGGCTGGCCGACCCGCTGCGCCCTTCGGTGCCGGATGCCGTCGCGCAATGCCGCAGCGCCGGGATCAGGGTCATCATGATCACCGGCGACTATCCCGCCACGGCGCAGGCCATCGCCGCGCAGGCGGGATTGCAGGGCGGGCGGGTGATCACCGGGGTGGACCTTGCCGCGATGACGGAGGCGGATCTGGCGCAGGCGGTCCGCGACGTCACGATCTTTGCCCGCGTCATGCCGGAACAGAAACTGCGCATCGTGACCGCCCTGAAGGAAAGCGGCGCGGTGGTTGCGATGACGGGCGACGGGGTGAACGACGCGCCGTCGCTGAAGGCCGCGCATATCGGCGTGGCGATGGGCGGGCGCGGCACCGACGTGGCGCGCGAGGCGGCCAGCATCGTGCTGCTGGACGACGATTTCGGGTCGATCGTCACCACGGTGCGGCTGGGGCGGCGCATCTACGACAACCTGCGCAAGGCGATGAGCTTCATTCTGGCGGTGCATGTTCCCATTGCGGGGCTGGCGCTGATGCCTTTGCTGTTCGGGATGCCGATCCTGTTCGGCCCGGTGCATATCGCCTTTCTCGAGATGGTCATCGACCCGGTCTGCGCCCTGGTGTTCGAGGCGGAAACCGAAGAGGAGGGTGTGATGACCCGCCCGCCCCGCCCGCCGGCCGAGCCGCTGTTCTCGGGCCCGACGATCCTGTGGAGCCTGCTGCAGGGTGCCCTGGTTCTGGGGGTGACGGCGGCGATCTTTGCGCTCGCTCCCGGCTATGGACTTGCCACCGATCAGGTGCGCGGACTGACGTTTGCCGCCCTCGTCTTCGGGATCGTGGCGTTGATCCTGATCGACCGGTCCCGCTCGTCCTCGATCCTGACTGCCATCCTGCGGCCCAACCTCGCGTTGGCCATCGTTCTGCCGCTGGTGGGCGGACTGCTGGCGATCACCCTGCTCTGGCAGCCCGCCCGCGACCTGTTCGGCTTCGCGGCGCTGGAGCCTGTCGTTCTGGCGGTCCCGCCGATGGCCGGGCTGGCGATCCTGATCGTGCTGGAAGGGCTCAAGCCGATCTGGCGCCGCGCCGTCGGCCACCCCAAAGGCCGTTAGCCCACGTGCGATCCTTCAGGCGATGCCCCGCGTCTGCCCCGGCAGATGCCGGGCCACCGATGCGGTTGGCGGATCAGGCCGACAGTTCAAAGATGTCGCGGCTGGAAAAATGAGCCGCGGCCTGTTGCCCGATCTTGGGCGGCACCAGATCGGGGCTGTTGAACATGTCGAACGAAATCGCCTCGTCCCCGACATGCATCCGGATGCGGATGACCGACCCCATGAAATTGACGCCCTGCACCTGCCCCTCGAACGTCACATCCCGCGCCGCCGACGGGGTCAGCGACAGCGCCTCGGGCCGCAGGGCGAGCGACAGGGTGCCGCTGGCATCGGCGGTTTCGACCGGCCGGGGCAGGTGCACCGTCTTGCCGCCGACCGTGACGGTGTGCGGGGCGTGGCTGTCCACCTGCGCGCGCAGCACGTTCAGCGTGCCGACGAAGCCCGCGACGAACCGGGTCTTCGGGCGGTTGTAGATTTCCGACGGGGTGCCGATCTGGTCGGCCCGCCCCCCGTTCATCACCACGATCCGGTCCGAGATCGACATCGCCTCTTCCTGGTCATGCGTCACGAAAACGGTGGTGATCCCCAACTGCCGCTGGATGGCGCGGATCTCTTCGCGCAAGGACACCCGGATCTTGGCGTCCAGCGCCGATAGGGGTTCATCCAGCAGCAGCACCTGCGGCTTTGGGGCCAACGCGCGCGCCAGCGCCACGCGTTGCTGCTGGCCGCCCGACATCTCGTAGGGAAACCGCTCGGCCAGATGCGACAGGCCGATCAGCGCCAGCATCTCCTGCACCCGCGCGTCGGTTTCCGCCTTGGACAGCCCCGCGATCTTCAACCCGAAGGCGATGTTGCCTGCGACGTTCATGTTGGGAAACAGCGCATAGGCCTGAAACACCATGCCGATGCGCCGCTTGTTGGGGGCGGCGTCGGTCACGTCGCGCCCGTCGATGGTGATCCTGCCGGAGGTGGGGCGTTCGAACCCGGCGATCATCCGCAGCACGGTGGTCTTGCCACAGCCCGACGGCCCGAGGAACGACACGAATTCGCCCTTTTCCACCGACAGGTCGAACCCCTTGACGACTGTGTTGGCCCCGAAGGTCTTGACGGCATTGCTGATCGACAGAAAGCTCATGGCGTGGTCCTTTTGGCCGGGGTCATCAGGCGGGGCAACCAGCGTTGTCCGGGCTTTCGGGTGGCGAACAGTTGCATCAGCGCCATGCAGCCCCAGGTGAAGGCGAACGACATGATCGCCAGCGCGGCGGGTTCATAAGCGCGGTCCTGCCCCAGTTGCACGAGGTAGGGACCGAAGGCCGGGCGGTTCAGCAGGCTGGCCAGCACGAATTCCCCGAGCGAGATCGAGAAGGTCAGGAACGCTCCCGCGATGATCGCGGCACGCACATTGGGGAAGATGACGAAGGCGATGGTGCGCAGGCGCGAGGCGCCCAGGCTTTCGGCGGCCTCGGTCAGGGTGGCGATGTCGATCGCCGCCATCCCGTTGTCGACCGCGCGGAACATGTAGGGCATCGACAGCACGACATACCCCAGCACCAGCAGCACATCCGTTCCGGCGGTCGTCGTGGTCAGCGGCAGATACGAATTCGATCCGAACAGCCGGATATAGCCGAACACCAGCACCACCGGCGGCACGATCAGCGGCAGCAGGCTGATGAACTCCACCACGGGCCGCAGGTGCGGCACCTTCAGCCGCACCCAATAGGCGGTCGGCACGATGATCACCGCGCCCACCGCAATCGCGATCAGCGAGGCGACGGTGGAATAGCTGATCGTGGTCAGGAAATCGGCGCTGTTGAACACCGAGGCATAGGCGGCGAAACCCAACTCGCCCCGCGTCATTTTCAGCGAGAAGTAAAAGGTCGCGACCAGCGGCACGATGAAGAAGGATGCGGCGAAAAGCGCGATCAGGACGGCGGCGAGGGGGAAGGTCTTTTTCATTTCTGCCACCGCTCGGCCCGGTTGCGCAGGATCAGATAGAGCGTGTTCGACACCCCCATGATCACCACCATCCCCAGGGCCAGCGCATAGCCGAGGTTGGGGTTGTAAAGCACGTTGCCCCGGATCTGCTGGAACAGCACGATCGGCACCACGTCGAACCCCGATCCCATCAGCGCATAAACCGTGGCGAGTGTTCCAAAGGCATTGGCGAACAGCAGAAGGAAACAGCCCAGGATCGTCGGAAACAGCACCGGCAGGCCGATCATCTGCCAATACTGCCGACGGCTGGCCCCGAGGATCTCCGCCGCCTCGCGCCATTCGGTCTTCAACCCGTCCAGCGCCGGGGCGATGATCAGGAACATCAGCGGCAACTGGAAATAGAGATACACCACCGACACGCCGAAGAACGAGAACAGGTTGAACCCCATCCCGTAGATGTTGATCCCGAACAGGTCGCGCAGCAGCACCGTCACCAGCCCCAGCCGCCCCAGAGTGGCGATGAAGGCAAAGGCCAGCGGCACGCCGGCAAAGTTCGATGCCACCCCCGAAAAGGTGGTGAAGGCGTTGCGCACCCAGCCGGGCAGGCCGCCCAGGATCACCGCCTGGCCCAGCAACAGCCCCGCCACCGCCCCCATCAGGGCGGACAGCACGCTCAGCCGGATCGTCAGCGAAAAGCTGGCCACGATGTTGGGACTGCCCAGTTCAAGGATGTTGGCAAAGGTGAAATCGCCGTCGGCATTCTGGAACGCGCCCGCCACCAGATACAGCACCGGCCCGATCAGGAACAGGAACGCGAAAAGAAAGAACGGCGCCACACCCAGCCAGTTCCAGTCAAGTGCCGGGCGCTGCATCGCCTTGGGTCGCGGTGCGCGCATCTCGGTTCGCGAGGCAGCGGCGTCAAGGGTCATGGGTCAGCCTCTCGGGATTGGCCTGCGGGCGGGTCGAGGGAAGGGCCGCGTCGCCGGAAAAATGCGGATGCCGGCAGGGTGCCGGCATCCGTCGTGTCAGGTCAGGTGCGGATCAGTTCGCGCCCATCTCCACGGCCCAGGTGTCGGCCACCACGGTCTTGGCCGCGCCCTGTTCTTCCAGCGACGGGAACACGGCCTTGGCATAGGCGTCGGCCGGCGGCAGCTTGTCCATCATTTCGGCCGGGATCACGCCACGGGCAACCATGTCGTTGAACCGGATCGGGTGGCAGTAGCCCGACAGCCAGCCCAGTTGGCCTTCGTCGCTGTAGAGGTATTCCATCCACAGCTTGGCGGCGTTCGGGTGCGGCGCATAGGCCGAGATCGCCTGCACATAGACGCCCGCGATCACGCCGTCAGCCGGAATGACCACGTCCATCGGCGGGTTGCCGGCCAGCTTGTCGCGCATCGCGAGGATGTTGTAGTCCCAGTCGAACATGACCGGCGTGGTGCCCTGGGCAAAGTTCTGGGCCGAACCGTTGGTCTCGACCAGATTGCCGTTGGCTTTCAGGTCCTTCATGTAGGCGATCCCGGCGGTGGCGGCATCGGCACCCCCGGCGGCACCGTTCGCCAGACCCATCGCATAGACCGACATCAGCGACGAGTTGCCGGTGCGCGGGTCACCCGGAATGGCGACCATGGCGGCGTATTTCGGGTCCTTCAGGTCGGCAAAGCTGGTGGGCGAGGCGTCGGTGACCACGTCCTTGTTCACGGCCATCGCCAGAACGCCATAGTAGTCACCATACCAGTAGCCTTCAGCGTCCTTGGCCGAGTCCGGGATCGAGTCCCAGGTCGAGACCTTGTACGGCTGGATCAGGCCTTCGGCCTTGGCGGCGGGGCCGAACGACAGGCCGACGTCGATCACGTCGGGGGCCTGCGGGCCGGTGTTGTCCTTGTTGGCCTTGATCGCCTCGATCTCGTCGCCCGAGCCTGCGTTCGGGTTGAGCTCGTTGACTTCCAGACCGTATTTCGCCTTGAAGCCTTCGATGACGGCGCCGTAGTTGCACCAGTCATGCGGCAGGGCGATCGTGGTCAGGGTGCCTTCGGCCTTGGCCGCGGCAACCAGCGCGTCCATGTCGACGGTCTGGGCCTGCGCCACGCCGGTGATCGCGACCGCCATTGCGGTCGTCGTGCAAAGCACTTTCAGAGTGTTCGATGTCATGGGATGTTCCTGTCTAGCCCCCCGGGCCAATTTCCGGGGTTTGCCGTGGCTGTGTAGAACGATCCTGTGGCGGACTTGTTTCGGTTCTGTCTCGATTTTGTGACGCGTGGCGCTTTCTACGGGGCGGTGCGCCATGTCGGACCGGGTTGCGGGGTGGCCCCGGGGGTCAGCGCGCCCACAGGCCTTCGCGTTTCAGGGTGTTGCGGATCGTCTGTTCGCGCCGGGGCAGGTCGGCGCGGTCGAACAGGGCGCGGGCGGCAGTGCCCTTGCCCTGATAGATCATCCGCTTGAACGGGTCATAGCCCTTGATCACCCGCTTGACCGCGTTGATCGCCGCGACCTGTTCCAGCATCGCCACCACCGCATCGCTTTCGCGGGCATAAAGCAGCGGCAGGGTGCGCCAGTGGCAGGTCACGTCGCCATCCAGCCCCGCCAGCCCCGGCCCCGGTCGCCCGCCACCGAAGGAATGGATCACCAGCGGCAGCGCCACCTGATCCAGCCAGGGGTTCAACTCCTGGCACACCAGTTCGGCGGGGCGGTTGTCGCGAATCTCTGTCGCATAGCTCAGAAACCGCGCGCCGAACGCCTGCGGACTTTCGTGAAAGAACCAGCCGGCGTTGAAGTAGAGATAGCGTTGCCAATAGTCCTCGGGCTGGGTCTGATCGAGGCTGGACGCAAAATCCAGTCCGAACCGGTCATACAGCGATTTCCAGACCATTGTCGGGGTCGGCCCGTAAAGTTCCGTCACAGGCCAGGTGCCTTCGCGACGCATCGAGGCCGCAGGCCGCGCAAAGTCGATGCGCAGGCGGTCAAGCGGGCCGGTCACCAACGTGTCGGTGTCCAGAAACAGGAACGGCCGGTCGGGCAGCGCCGCCAGCGCCTCGATCTTGTTGCCATAGGGATAGCGGTGGCCGAACACCCGGTTTTCGAACGGCAGGATGACGGCCCCCAGATCGCGCAGCAGACGGCGCGCGGGGTCGGTCATCCGCGGGCCTTCGGGCCACAGCGGCCCCGGCTGCGGTTCGGCGATGATCAACCCGGAAAAGTCGGGATTGCTGGCGCGCAGGCTGGCGGCGAGCAGGATCGCCTCGTATTGCAGGCGTCCGGCCTGTCCGATGGCCATGATGGTGAAGTCTGGGGCGGTCATGCGTCGGGTTCCGGTGCTGGGTGCGCCGACTATAGGCAGGATGCCGGGGGCGACAAAGCCGAAAGGCGATCCTTTCCTTCTGCGCCCGACCGCAGTGCGCCCGACCCCGCTGTGGCGATGCCCGGTGCTAAAGCTGTTCGAACAGGCGCGCGATGGCCTCGGCCCCCGGGTCGTTGTGCCCGGCCAGCTTTTCCGCGTTGACATAGGCCGACCGCCCGGCCCGCGCGCGCACGAGGGAGGCCGTGTGGTCGGCCCCCGCCCGCGCCGCCGCCGCCGCCGCCGCAACGCCCTGCGGCAAGGCGGCCAGCGCCGGGGCCAGCGCGTCGATCATCGTGCGGTCCCCGGCCTGCGCGCCGCCGACCTCGCTGACCCGGTGCAGCCCTTCGACCAGCGCCTCGATCCAGGTCATGCCTTGCGCCGACGCATCGCCCGCGGCGGTGAAAAAGATCGCCAGCAGCACGCCCGACGAGCCGCCCATTGTCTGGCTCAACTCGACCCCGATGGCGCGGAACAACTGGGTGAGGTCGGCCAGCGGAAGCCGGTCCAGCGCCGCGATCAGTGCGCGCGACGCGGTGGCCAGCGTGCTGCCGGTGTCGCCGTCGCCCGACTTGGCATCCAGCGCGTTCAACGCCGCCTCCTGCGCGATCAGGATCTGGCAGCAGCGTTCCACCAGCGCCCGCCGCGCCGGATGGACCGACGGGGTGGCCAGGATCGGCATCAGCCCGTCGGGCAGCGGCAGCACGTCGGGCAGGGCCAGCGGCACCATGCCGGGCCAGGCGGTCAGCGACACCGGAGCGGCCAGCGCCGCGTGATGCTCCGGCGTCAGCGGCAGCAGCGACACCGAAAACCCCTGCATGTCGAGCGAGGTCATCATCGCCGCAGGCCCGATGATGTCGGTGATCTGGCCCGCGATGTCGGATCGCGCCAGTTCTTCGGTCAGCACCGCCATTTCCAGCGGCGTGGCCCCGCCAAGGTTGTTGATCAGCGCCACATGCGGCCCGGCCCCCATCGCGCCGCGCAGACGGTCCACCACCAGCCCCATCGCGTGCCGCGCGCCCATGAAATCGACCTGTTCCACCCCCGCCTCGCCATGGATGCCCAGACCTAGCTCGGCCTTGCCCCGCGCGATCCGCGCCTCCTTCGGCGATCCCGGCACCGTGCAGGTGTCCAGCGACATGCCGATCGAGATTGCCCCGGCGATCACCTGCTGCGCCGCCGCCGTCACCGTGTCCAGATCCGCCCCCGCCTCGGCCAGCGCCCCGGCGATCTTGTGGACGAACAGCGTGCCCGCCACCCCGCGCGGCTGCGGCAGATGCGGCAGGGCCACGTCGTCGTCGACGATCACCATCGACACCCGCAATCCGAAGGCCCGCGCCCGTTCCGCCGCCAGACCGAAGTTCAGCCGATCACCGGTGTAGTTCTTGACGATCAGCAGACAGCCCGCGCGGCCCGTCACCGCCAGAATTCCCGCCAGCACCGCATCGACCGACGGCGAGGCGAACACGTCGCCGCAGACCGCCGCCGTCAGCATGCCCTGGCCCACGAACCCGGCATGGGCCGGTTCATGCCCCGACCCGCCGCCCGACACCAGCGCCACCCGTGCGCGGTCCCAATCCTTGCGCACCACCACCTTGATGTGCGGAAAGCCGTCCAGCCGCGCCAGCTTGCCCGATGCCCCGCGCAACAGGCCGGAAATGGCTTCGGTCACCAGAGTGTCTTTTTCATTGATGAACTGGGTCATGGGTCAGCCTTTCCACGCGACGCGCGCACCGTGTTGGTCGAAGTAAAGCGGGTTGTCCGGCTGGATGGCCACAGCGTCGCCCGCGTCCAGCCGGGTGTGCGGGTCGGCGACGGTCAGGATGTCATGCCCCGCCAGTTTCAGGTGCAGCCGGGTCTGGTCGCCCAGATGCTCGACCCGCATCACCCGCGCCTCGGCCCCCGCGCCCTGCCGGATATGCTCGGGCCGCAGGGCGATGACCGTGGCGCCGGCCGGGGCGGGGCCGAACAGGTCGGCCGGCAGGACATTGATGCGCGGCTGCCCCAGGCGGGTCGCGACATAAAGGGTGCCGGGGTTTTCGTAGATGTCGCGGGGCGAGCCGAACTGCACGATGCGCCCCGCCTCCAGCACACCGATGTGGGTGGCCATCGTCATCGCCTCGATCTGGTCATGGGTGACATACAGCATCGTCGCCCCGAGATCGGCCTGCACCCGCTTCAGCTCGACCCGCAGATCGGCGCGCAGCTTGGCATCCAGCGACGACAGCGGCTCGTCCATCAGGTAAATCGACGGATCGCGCACCAGCGCGCGGCCGATCGCCACCCGCTGCATCTCGCCGCCCGACAGTTGGGTGGCCTTGTTGTCCAGTTTGTGAGTGATCCGCAGCACCTCGGCCACCGCCGCCACCTTGGCGTCGATCTGGGCCTTCGGCGTGCGCAGGATCGGGGATTTCAGCGGGAATTCAAGGTTCTGCCGGACCGTCAGATGCGGGTAGAGCGAGTATTGCTGAAACACCATCGCCACATTGCGCATCGCGGGCATCTCGCCCACCACATCGCGCCCGGCGATGCGGATCGACCCTGCGTCCGGCTGCTCCAGCCCCGCGATCAGCCGCAGCAGGGTGGTCTTGCCCGCCCCCGACGGCCCCAGCAGCACGACGAAGGCCCCGTCGGCCACCGTCATGGTCACCTGATCGATGGCCTGGGTGGCGCCGAACCGCTTGCTCACACCCGACAGGACGACCTCAGCCATGCGCGCCTCCGTTCAGGACCGACGGCAGGGCGCGGCCCGACTGTGCGTCGAACAGGGTGATCGTGGCGGGGTTGAACCGCAGGCCGACCGTCTCGCCCGCCGCCGCCCGCTGGCCTGACGGGATGCGCGCCTTGAGCGTGCCGTTAGGGGTGTCGATGGTGACGATCTGCGTGGTGCCGAGGTATTCGGTGGCGAGGATCGCGCCGCGATAGGGGGCGGCATCGTCGAGGATCACATGTTCGGGCCGCACCCCGAACACCAGATTGCCGCCGCTTTCCGCCGTCTGCACCGGCACGCCATGCTCTGTGCCGTCCAGCCGCACCGACGCCTCGCCGGGGCGCACCCGGCCTTCAAAGTCGAGGAAATTCATCGGGGGCGAGCCGATGAAATCCGCCACGAACATCGAGGCGGGTTTGTCGTAGATGTCCTGCGGGCGGCCGAACTGCTCGATCGAGCCGTGGTTCATCACCACGATCTTGTCGCCCATCTGCATCGCCTCCAACTGATCATGCGTGACATAAACCGTGGTCGCCCCCATCCGGTCGTGCAGGGCGCGCAATTCCTCGGCCATATGCTCGCGGAACTCGGCATCCAGCGCGCCCAGAGGTTCGTCCATCATGAAGGCGGCGGGTTCGCGCACGATGGCCCGGCCCAGGGCCACCCTCTGCCGGTCCCCCCCCGACAACCCGCCCACCGGGCGATCCAGGATGGCGGTGATGCCTAGGATTTCCGACACTTCCGCGACCTTGGCCCGCACCTGCGCGCGCGGCATGCCTTGACTGACCAACGGATAGCTGATGTTGCCGCGCACCGTCATGTGCGGATAAAGCGCGAACATCTGGAACACAAAGGCGATGTCGCGCTTGCTGGCGGGCTTTTGCGCCACCTCTTCGCCGTTGATCCAGATCTCGCCCGATGTCGGCAGTTCCAGCCCGGCGATCATCCGCAGCGTAGTGGTCTTGCCGCAGCCCGACGGCCCCAGCAGCATGAAGAATTCGCCATCCTCGACGGTGAAGCTGGAGGATTTCACGGCGGTGAACGAGCCGAATTCCTTGCGCAGGTTCTTGATGATGATCTCGGCCATCGCCTACTCCGGGAAATGGCTGACGATGATGAACATCACCGTGCCGGTCAGGGTGACGACGAACGACCAGGTGAACGCCCACATCGCAAAGGGCTGCATCAGCATGACCACGCCAAGCGCGATCAGCACCGACGCCAGCATTTCCCACGGGCCCCGGCGGAACCGTGCCAGATCGGTCAGGAACCGCCTCATTTGCGCACCGCCCCAAACGTGATGCCGCGCAGCAGGTGTTTGCGCAAAAGGATGGTGAACACCATGATCGGCACCAGGAAAATCGTGGCCCCCGCGGCGACGGCGGGCCAGTCCTTGCCCCCGGTGCCGATGATGGTCGGAATGAACGGCGGGGCGGTCTGCGCGGTGCCGGAGGTCAGCAGCGCGGCAAAGGCGTATTCGTTCCAGGCGAAGATCAGGCAGAAGATCGCGGTGGAGGCGATGCCGGTCGCCGCCTGCGGCAGCACCACCTTGTAGAACGCCTGAAACCGGGTGTAGCCGTCGACCAGCGCCGCCTCTTCGTATTCACGCGGAATCTCGTCGATGAAGCCTTTCAGCAGCCAGACCGACAGCGACAGGTTGACGGCGGTGTAGAGCAGGATCATCCCCAACTGAGTGTCGTTCAGCCCCAATTCGCGATACATCAGGAAGATCGGGATCGCGACGGCAATGGGCGGCATCATCCGGGTCGACAGGATGAAGAACAGCAGGTCATCCTTCAGCGGCACCTTGAACCGGCTGAACGCATAGGCGGCGATGGTGCCCAGGAACACCGACAGGAAGGTGGACCCGAACCCGATGACCACCGAGTTCAGGAACCGCTCGCCATAACGCGACGGGCCGGTGATCACCATGTCATACTGCCGCACGATCCGGTCGTAGAACGTGACGGGTTCGCCCAAGGCTGCCAGGTCTTCGGCGGGAACCCGGGTGCGCGAGGTAAAGAGGTTCACATACCCCTCGAGGCTGGGCGAAAACAGCACCTTCGGCGGATAGGCGATGGCGTCGGCGGGCGTCTTGAACCCGGTGGCGATGATCCAGACCAGCGGGATCAGCGTGATCACCGCATAACCGATCACCAGCACGGCTGCGATCCACTTCATCCGGGTTGAGGGGTCGCTGATCGAAAAGCTCATCTTTCCTTGACCTTGTTCAGGGCTTTGACATAGATCGACGCCAGTCCGAACACCGTGACGAACAGGATGACCGCATAGGCCGATGCATAGCCGGTGCGCCATTTCTCGAACGCCTCGCGTTTCAGGTCGATCGAGGTCAGCGTGGTGGTCGACCCCGGCCCGCCCCCGGTGAGTTGCACCACCAGATCGAACATCTTGAAATTCTCGATGCCGCGGAACAGCACGGCCAGCATCAGGAACGGCAGCACCATCGGCAGGGTGATCGTCCAGAACTGCCGCCATTTCGACGCCCGGTCACATTCGGCCGCCTCATAGATGCTGGCGGGGATCGACCGCAGGCCGGCCAGGCAGATCAGCATGACGAAGGGCGTCCACATCCAGGTGTCGACAATCACGATGGCCCAGGGCGCGAGGGCCACCTCGCCGATCATCGAAAAGCTCGACGGGTCGGTGCCGGTCAGGAACTGGATGAAATAGTTGAACAATCCGATCTGCGGCTGATAAAGGAAGGTCCAGAAATTGCCGACCACGGCGGGCGACAGCATCATCGGCAGCACGATCAGCGTCGTCCACAGGTCGTTGCCGCGAAACTTCTTGTTGATCAGATAGGCCAGCGCAAAGCCGATCAGCACCTGCAGCACAATCGTCCAGATCAGGAAATGCGCCGTCGCCTGCAAAGACGCCCAGATGTCGGGGTCGGTCAGGATCTTCCGATAATTCTCGATCCCCACGAATTCGACGGCATTGTTGGGCCGATTGGTGCGGAAGTTGGTCAGGCTGAGCCGGATCGTCCAGATCAGCGGAAAGATGTTCACGGCCAGCAGCAGAAAGATGGTGGGCGCCACGAACAGCCAGGCGATGGTCCGGTCGGACAGGCCACGAAGGCGGCGGGCAAATCTGGGCGGCGTGGCAACCGCGATGCGTTGCGCCAGGGGGTCGGACATGGTCAGGGCTTTCCAGAGGGCGACGTCACGGGGCCAGAATGCGCGAGGTCCGATCGGCCCTCAAGACCGTCGCGCAAGGAGTGCCCGCCGCATGGCATCGGGCGGACACTCCCCGGATCAGACCTGCACGAACAGGATCGGCAGGATCAGTATTTGCCCTCTTCCTCGAAGGTTTCCTTCCAGTCGGCCACCAGCCCGTCAAGCGCCTCTTTCGCGGTGCCGTTGCCGGCCACGACATAGTCGTGGAACCGCTGTTGCGACGCCTGCAGCAGGGTCGCATAGGCCGGTTCGGCCCAGAAGTCCTTCACGATCGCCATGCTGTCGAGGAAGGTCTGGGCATAGGGCTGGCTGGTGGCGAAACCGGGGTCTTCCACCACGGCGCGCAGGGCCGAATAGCCCCCCAGCGTCCACCATTTGGCCTGCACCTCGGGCTGCGCGAACCACTGGATGTAGGTCAACGCCGCATCCTGCTTTTCCGAGGCCGCGACCACCGAAATCCCCTGTCCGCCCAGTTGCGCGAACTTGTCGCCGTTCGGGCCGGCGGGGTTGGCGAAATAGCCGGTCACGTCGCCGCCCACGGTGGCATCGGTGTGAAAGCCCGGCCAGGTGAAGGCGAAGTTCATCTGCAGCGCGACCTGACCCGATTTGAACGCGTCCACCCCTTCGCCCATGTAGCTGTTGGACGATCCGGGCGGGGTGCAGCAATCGTAGAGCGCCTTGTAGAATTCAAGGCCCGCAACGGCGCTGTCCGAGTTCACGAAACCTTCCATGTCATAGGGCTTTTCCGGGTTGTCGTATTTGAACCCGAAGCCGTAAAGCGTGTTCATCACCCCCATCGTGATGCCTTCCGACCCGCGCTCGGTGTAGATCGACGCGCCATAAACCGTCTTGCCGTCGATCTCGCGACCCTGGAAGAACTGGGCGATGTCCATCAATTCGGCATAGGTGGCGGGAACGGCCAGATCGCGCCCATACTTTTCCTTGAACGCGGCCTGGATGTCCGGGCGCGCGAACCAGTCGCGGCGATAGGTCCAGCCCACCACGTCGCCGAAAGCGGGCAGCGACCAGTAGTTCGGCGTTCCCTTAGGCCATTCGGAATACCCGGTGACCGTCGCCGGGATGAACGCGTCCATCGAGATGCCGTTGGCATCGAAGAAATCGTTCAGCTTGATGTATTGACCGTTTTCGGCAGCCCCGCCGATCCACTGGCTGTCACCGATCATCAGATCGCACAGCTTGCCGCCCGAGTTCAGTTCGTTCAGCATCCGGTCGGCGAAGTTCGTCCACGGCACGAATTCATAGCTCATCTTGTTGCCGGACTGGGCCTCGTAGTCCTTGCTGAGTTCGATCAGCGCGTTGGCCGGGTCCCAGGCGGCCCAGCACAGGGTCAGATCCTCGGCCAGGGCCGCGTTGGCGGCGATGGCAGACACCGAAAGCGTGGCCAGTGCCAGCGCCTTGTTCCGAAGTTTCATTGCAGTCCTCCCATGTTCCCGGGTTTTCGCAGCGAGTCGTCCGGGCTGCCATGGTGATAGTTGAGGGGCGCACCTCATGTCGAGTCATTTCTGAGGTGCGCACCTCAAATCTGGGTTATCCCAGATTGTCCTTGACCAGGATCTCGATCCGGATCCGCTCCTGCTCTTCCACGATCGGGCGGTTGTCGCGCATCGCCCTCAGTTTTCGCACGGCGCTGCGCAGGATGTGCCCGAGGTCCTGGGTGATCACCGCATCCAGCAGATCGGCGCGCAGTCCGGCTTCGGTGGTCCGCGTCAACTCATGCGCGATCACATGCATCCCGCGCCGACCCGACTGTGCCAGAAGGTCCAGCAGCACCCGGTTGCCGCCGCCCATCGAGTAAATCCCGCGCAGGTCCGGGTGGCCGTCCAGCACGCGTCGCAGGGCAAGGGCAAAGCTGGCCGGGTCGTCGTGGCCCTCGATCGTCGGCAGCACCTCCAGGTCGGGAAACCCCTGCGCCATCGCCAGGTCAAACCCCAGCCGGCGGTCCAGACTGTCGCGCGCCTGCAGGGACCCGGTCATCACGGCGATCTTGCCGGGCCTGCCACCGGCGAACTTTCCCATCAGGCTGCCCGCGGTGCGACCTGCTGCTATGTTGTTGATGCCAATGAAATAATCTCTTGCGGAATTCGGCAGGTCGGAAATGATCGCGACCGTCGGCACCCCGCGCGCCTTCAGCCGGCGCACCGCATCGCGCACCTGCGGGGTTTCCGGCGCCATGATCACGATGCCGTCGACCGCGTCGGCGGGCACCGCATCGAGGCGCTGCGCCAGCCCATGCGGGTCCTCGCCCGGAAAGGTCACGAGGTCCAGCGCCACCCGGTCGGGGGCCAGCGCGCGCGCCGTGTTGCCGACCGCCCGGCGCAGCTCGGTGACGAACTGGCCTTCGCCCTGCGGCACAAAGGCCTGAACGCCGAAGTCGCGCCTGCGGGCCAGGTTGGCGGCGAAGGGGTCGCGGAAATATCCGATGCGCTCGATCGCCTCGTTCACCCGGTCGACCGTGGTCTGCCGCACACCGGCGCGGGCATTCAGAACCCGGTCGATGGTCGCCAGACTGACGCCCGCCGCCGCCGCCAGATCGGTGATGGTTGGTCTGGACATGCCCCGCCTTCTCACCCGAACCGCGCCCCGACCGAAACGCTGAGGTGCGCCCCTCATTCCTGAGCGATCCGAAGAAAAACTGCAAGGGTTTCGCAGTTGCGCGCTTCGCGAAGCCCGTGGAAACCCAGAAAGGCCATCCGCACGGCCCGCGCCGGTGCTCCCCCGCCCCGCCCGCCCGATCCCGAGCGCCCCGTAGGCTGCAAAAGAGGTGAACCGCAAACGTCGGGTGGAGGTGGCACCACGCATGGGGTCATCCAAGTATCAAGCAACCGGATCTTGACCGATCTGACGCGCTTTGCGGTCGCGGCGAGTCGAGAACGCTTGACATGGGGCAGCAGCAACGCCCTACCGCAAGCAAACAGGAACCCGGTCTGTCAATCGTCAGAATAGGTACGTCTGGTAGCGCCATAAGCCACCCCCATTAAAGACGTACTCCGGTTGATGGTGGGCGACCCTGGAATCGAACCAGGCACGGGTCGCCCCGGGAGAGTTACAGTCTCCTGCCGCACCTTGCAGCGCGTCGCCCACTGAAGGCGCGTGATAGTGAAGGGGTCGGGGGGCGTCAAGGCGGAAAAGCCGGCTTGCGCGCGCGCGGACTGCGCCGCATGAAAGGGGCATGTCGGCGGGGCGATCCGCGCGAAGGGGGCCAGAATGAGCGGAGCCGTGAAGCCGACCTGGGTGGTGGACAAGGAACGCGCGCGCCGGGCCGAGGCGCGCGAGACGCTGTGGCTGTTCGGCCTGCATGCCGTGCGCGATGCGCTGGTCAATCCGGCCCGCGAAAAGCTGCGGCTGGTGGTGACGCGCAACGCCGCCGACAAGCTGGCCGAGGCGATCGCGTCCAGCGGGATGGACCCCGAGATTGCCGATCCGCGCCGGTTCGAGGTGCCAATCGACGAGGGGTCGGTACATCAGGGGGCGGCTCTGGAAGTGCGGCCGTTGAGTTGGGGTCGGCTGGAGGATGTCTGCGTCTCCGGCGCGGGCCTGCCCCTGGTGGTCTGTCTGGACCGGGTGACGGACCCGCATAACGTCGGTGCGGTGCTGCGCAGTGCCGAGGTGTTCGGCGCGCGGGCGGTGATCGCCCCCCGCCATCATTCCGCCCCGGAAACCGGCGCACTGGCCAAGACCGCCAGCGGCGCGCTGGAGCGGCAACCCTATCTGAAGGTCACCAACCTGGCCGAGGCGATGGAGAAACTGCGCGAGATCGGTTTCGTGCTGATCGGGCTGGACGGGACGGGCGACGTGCCGCTGGCCAAGGCGCTGGCGGATGCGGGGAGCCGGGCGGTGGCGCTGGTTCTGGGGGCGGAGGGGCCGGGGTTGCGCGACCGCACCCGCGCCACCTGCGACGTGATCGCACGGATCCCGTTCGCCGGGGAGTTCGGATCGCTGAACGTCTCGAACGCGGCGGCGGTGGGGCTGTATGCGGCGTCAACCCGGTGATCCAATCACAACCGCGCGACAACCACTTTAATGCCGCCTTAGGGTTTATAGGTAACAGTGAGGGAAATGGGTCCGGAACTCCCGTTTTCTCTCTCACTGTCCCTCGTTCCACGACTGGCGCCCGGCCGAAAGGATCGGGCGCCTTTTTCCATCTGGAATGTCGGGGCCATGCGGTGCAGGCTACCCCGAGAGGAGGGCCGTAGGATGGTGACGGATGATCTGCTGCGCGACGTGCTGACCTCGACCCGGGTGATCGCCCTGGTCGGCTGGTCGCCCAATCCCGACCGGCCAAGCCACCACGTTGCAGAGTTTCTTTCGGGCAAGGGCTATCGCGTGATTCCGGTCAATCCGGGGCAGGCGGGGGCAGTGGTGCGTGGCGAGGTGGTGCGGGCCCGTCTGACGGACATCGACGAGCCCGTGGACATGGTCGACATCTTTCGCCGATCGGAAGAGGTCGGGCCGGTGGTGGCCGAGGCGTTGCATATGCCGGGGCTGCGGGTGATCTGGATGCAGATCGGCGTGATCAACGAGGCGGCAGCGGCGCAGGCCCGGGCGGCGGGGCTTGTGGTGATTGCCGACCGCTGCCCGGCGATCGAATATCCGCGCCTGATCGGACCCGCGCCGCGGACCTAGTGCTTCTTGACGAACTCGGTCAGGATCACGATCCGCTGGCCTTCGACCCGGCCTTCGATCTGGGCGGCGTTGTCGGCCACCAGGGCGATGCCGCGCACCGCAGTCCCCCGTTTGGCGGTGAAGCCCGCGCCCTTCACCGTCAGGTCCTTGATCAGCACCACCGTGTCACCCTGTGCCAGCAGAACGCCGTTGCAATCGCGATGCTCGACGGCGGCGGGGGCGTCGCCGGTGCCGTCGGGCAGGTCCATCGCCGCCTGCGCTTCGGCCGCCCAGGCCTGATCAATGCTGCCGAGCTTGCGCCAGACCGCGCGCTGCACGTCCGGTTCGGCAGACCACACCGCCCCTTCGAGGCAGCGCCAATGGGCATCGGGGGCGGGTGTCGCCCCGCGACACAGCGGGCAGAGCAGGACCTCTCCCCCCGGCGGGCTGTCCACGGCTTGCAGATCGGTGCCGTCCCCGCAGAACTCGCAAACCCCGCCTGCGCGGGTGATCAGTCGGGCGTCGGCCATGCTTTGCTCCTGTCGGTGATGTGACGGGGGTAAGCGGCGCGACCGGGCGGTGCAAGCCCTGCCGGGGGCTTGGGCCAAAATCGCGCGCCGGGGTCATTTTGCCTCTTGCGGGGGGCTGCGTCCCTTTATAGATGAACACCAGTCCAACCGGCGCGGGCGTAGCTCAGGGGTAGAGCATAACCTTGCCAAGGTTAGGGTCGAGGGTTCGAATCCCTTCGCCCGCTCCAGTGGGATTGTCAGCAAGGGCACCTTCGGGTGCCCTTTTGCATGTCGGGCGGCTTTCCAACCGGCAGGTCGCGCCGTATAAGGCCTTGACCGCCAAGGAGCCCGCCGATGCGCCGCGCGCAAGTGTCCCGCAAGACCAACGAGACAGAGTTGACCGTGACCGTCGATCTGGACGGCACCGGGCAGTGCCGGTCGTCCACCGGGGTCGGGTTTTTCGATCACATGATCGACCAGCTCGCACGCCATTCGCTGATCGACATCACGCTGGCGGCCACCGGGGATCTGCACATCGACGACCACCACACGGTCGAGGATTGCGGCATCGCCCTGGGGCAGGCGCTGGCGCAGGCGCTGGCCGACAAGCGCGGCATCCGGCGTTACGGCCATTTCCGTCTGGCGATGGACGATGCGCAGGTGGCCTGCGCGCTCGATCTGTCGGGGCGGCCCTATCTGGTGTGGAATGTCGATTTCCCGACGGCGAAAGTCGGCAGCTTCGATACCGAACTGGTGCGCGAATTCTTTCAGGCCCTGGCGACCCATGCCGGGATCACCCTGCATGTCGACCGCCTGCACGGGATCAACAGCCACCACATCGCCGAGGCCGCGTTCAAGGCGGTGGCGCGGGCGCTGCGCGAGGCGGTCGAACCCGACCCGCGCCGCGCCGATGCCGTGCCGTCGACCAAGGGCGTGCTGTGATCGCGCCCCGAAAAGTGGACACCGGTTTTCGGATAAGGCGCGTGAGGCGGAAATGAGCCTGACCGTCCTGATCGACTACGATTCCGGCAACCTGCATTCCGCTGAAAAGGCGTTTCAGCGGATGGCGGCCGAGGTTGGCGCGGGCGAGGTTCTGGTCACCTCGCGCCCCGAGGATGTGGCGCGCGCCGACCGCATCGTGCTGCCCGGCGACGGGGCGTTTCCGGCCTGCAGGCAGGCTCTGGGGTCCCGTGGCGGGCTGTTCGAGGCGATCGACGAGGCGGTGACGGTGCGGGCGGTGCCCTTCCTCGGCATCTGCGTCGGGATGCAGATGCTGGCCGATTGGGGGCGGGAATACACCGACACCCCCGGATTGGGCTGGATCGGCGGCGAGGTGGTGCGGATCGTTCCCGACACCCCCGGCCTGAAGGTGCCGCACATGGGCTGGAACGACCTGGTGATCGACCATCCGCACCCGGTTCTGGCCGGCCTCGCGACCGGGGATCACGCCTATTTCGTGCACTCCTACCACTTCCGGGTGGCCGACCCGGCCGAACGGCTGGCCCATGTCGATTACGCGGGGCAGGTGACGGCGATCGTCGGGCGCGACACCGTGGTGGGCACCCAGTTCCACCCCGAGAAAAGTCAGGCGACCGGGCTGCGGCTGATCGGCAATTTCCTGACCTGGCGGCCCTAGGCCGATTTTCGCCGCAGCACCCGCCCGTCGATCGCCAGCAGCCCCGCCGCGATCAGGGCGAACCCCGCCAGATGTTCGGGCCGCAGGGTTTCCCCCAGCACGCCAACCCCCAGCAGGGTGGCGCTGACCGGGATCAGGAACGTGACCAGCGCCAGATTGGTGGCCCCGGCGGCCGCAAGGATGCGAAAGAAGATCAGGTAAGCCAGCGCGGTCGACAGCACCGCCATCCCGATCACCGCCAGCACCGGGGTCAGGGCGGGGGTGGGCAGGCCCCAGGGCCGGTCGACCAGCAGCCAGACCGGGGCGATCAGCGCGGTCGAACACACCAGTTGGCCAAAGGCCGTCGTCATCGGCGCAAGACCCATCCGGCGAAACCGCCGCCCCCAGACGCCGCCAAGCCCATAAGACAGCGCGGCACCGAGACAGGCCAGTTTGGCCCAGATGTCGCCCGTCGCCTCCGCCCCCGACAGCATCACCACAACCCCGCCGAACCCCAGGGCCAGCCCCGCCAGCTTGGCCGCCCCGGCGCGCTCGTCGGTGGTCGCGATATGCGCCACGATCACCGTGAACAGCGGCGTGGTGGCGTTCAGGATGGCGGCAAGGCTTCCGGTGATCTGACCCTGCGCCAGCACGAAGAGGGTGAAGGGCACCGCGTTGTTCAGCACCCCCATCACCGCCAGCGCGCCCCAGGCGGCGGGCCCGCGTGGCACGGCTCCCCCGGTCAGACGCAAGGCAACCCCCAGAACACCGGCGGCCAGTGCCACCCGGCTCCAGACGATGGTCAGCACCGGCAACCCGGTCACCGCCAATTCGATGAAAAAGAACGACCCGCCCCACAGCAGGGACAGGATCATCAACAACAGCCAGTTGCGCGCCGACATCGGGACCTCCGGGGTTCGGGGCCCGGTATGGCCGGATCGCGCAGGCGGCGCGACCCGAAAGCTGTGGTTACTTCACCCGGGTCCAGGTGCCCCCGTCGCGGCAGATCCCCAGAACGCAGCCCTTGACGGCCAGGCTGTTGCCCGACAGCTTCATTTCCGAGTTGTAGGTCTTGTCGCGGTCGGGCGACCAGACTTGGCCATCGTCATAGACGCCGTCGCCATAGGCCACCATGTCCCAGATGATCCGCTTGCCGACATTGGGGCTTTCGATCTCGGCACCCGACCCGTCGAACGCCTTGATCAGAGTGCCGCAGAACGCCGGGCCGCAGGCCTTGACGTCGATATGGCCGAAATTGCCGTTGTCGTCCGGCTTGGTTTTCCAGACGCCTTCGACCGGATCGGCAAACGCGGTTCCGGCGGCGAACAGCAGGGCAAAGCTCAAGGCGAGTGTTCTCATGATGGGTCCCTCCCTAGGATGGTGCGATCATCCGCGACGAATCGTCCCTGTGGCAAGTGTGACGTAGGGTCGGGGTGGTCTTGGCAACGCGAAGACAGCATGCCAAGAGCGCCGCGACGAACCCCGGAGTCTGGCCCATGATCCTCTATCCCGCCATCGACCTGAAAGACGGGGCCTGTGTGCGCCTGCTGCGCGGTGACATGCAGGCGGCCACCGTGTTCGGCGACGATCCGGCAGCGCAGGCGGCCAGGTTCGCGGCGGCGGGGTGCGACTGGCTGCATCTGGTCGACCTGAACGGGGCGTTTGCCGGCACACCTGTCAATGGCGCGGCGGTGCGGGCCATCCTCGCGGCTGTCGATATCCCGTGCCAACTCGGCGGCGGCATCCGCGACATGGCCACGATCGACATGTGGCTGCAGGCGGGCCTTGCGCGGGTGATCCTTGGCACCGTTGCGGTGGAAAATCCCGATCTGGTGCGGCAGGCGGCGCGGGCGTTTCCGGGGCGGGTCGCGGTCGGCATCGATGCGCGGGCGGGCCGGGTTGCAACCAAAGGCTGGGCGGTTGACACCGATGTGCAGGCCACCGACCTCGCCCGGCAGTTTCAGGACGTCGGCGTCGCCGCCATCATCTACACCGACATCGACCGGGACGGCGCAATGGGCGGCCCCAACATCGAGGCGACTGCCGCCCTGGCCCGTGCCGTGACCATCCCGGTGATCGCTTCGGGGGGCGTGGCCTCCCTTGCCGATCTGATCGCGCTGCGCGACACCGGGGTGATCGCCGGGGCGATCTCTGGCCGGGCGCTCTATGACGGGGCGATCGATCTGGGCGCGGCGTTGACGGCGCTGGCTGCCTGACATCATCCGTTCAAAAATATCCTCAGGGGGTGAGCCCGGAACGGGCGAGGGGGGGCGAGCCCCCCCTTTCGCCGGGGTCCGGCAGGCGCTACACT
>Ga0247832_1000863_pt1 | contig 58525 bp, 57 predicted proteins | sample LaCruzMarch2015__10_FD_192407 | JGI IMG/M metagenome (GOLD analysis project Ga0247832, IMG submission 192407) | Freshwater microbial communities from meromictic Lake La Cruz, Castile-La Mancha, Spain - LaCruzMarch2015_4m | ecosystem: Environmental > Aquatic > Freshwater > Lake | place: Spain... | reverse complement strand
ATCCACCGAATGCGCCTGGCCCATGCCTGCCTCCAAACCGAAGACAACATCGAGTCACGATCCGGCCAAGACTGGAATCCCCGCCAACATCACTTTCGATTCAACTGAGCCGCCGGATGCTCTAGGCTCGCCATCCCAAGATTTGCAAAGCCCGGACCATCATGGTGGGCAGGCTGCAAAGACGCCGCCCGTCGACCCTCGGGGGCGGGACGGGGGCTCGGGAGCCAGAGTTCCTTAAGCCGCCTTGGTCTTCGGCGCGCAAGCAGCACACAGGCATTTGCCCGAGAGATACGCCTCAACATACGCCTCGCCATAGTCGTACCCCAGCTCCTCGCCGGGCTTGATATTGCGACGTGCGAAGATCCACACCCGGCCCTTGTGTATTTCGATCTCGCAATTGGGCCGGCAGGAATGGTTGATGTAGCGCGCCGTATTCCAGCGCGGGCTGCCATCGATCGTCTTGCGCGAGTTGATCTCGAACAGGTAGCGCGAATTGCTCGTGTACATCTGCTCGCGCGTGATCGGCGTGCCCGTATACTCGATCACGCAGGCGCCCTTCGGAATGGTCGAGACCGCAAACAGACCGAGCCCGGCGCTCGCACGTTTCACCTTCAGGTCGAAGTCGCCCGGCTTGTAGCGGCGGCGCGGCGGGGCCTCAGTGCTCATGTCCGTCATTCAACTCACGCATCGATTGTCCACCCGCCCTTCTTGCCGATGACGGCGCGGCCCGCCAAGCCGAAATGTGAGGTACGCATAAGGAAACAAGAGGACAGGCGCACCCGCGACGCATCGCGAGGCGCCCGTTCGCACATCCCAGCCTAACGGTTGTCGACCTGCGCCCGCACGGCCGCCAGCCCCTCGCGCGTCACGCGACAGGTCCCGCCGCCTTCGCTGCGGATCAGCCCAGCTTTCGGAAGACGCCAGGCGTGCGGTGCGCCAGCCGCCATCCATCAAGGGCGATGCAGCCAACGGCGATGATGGGTCGTGTCCCTGGAACCGAGAAGGCGCGCGGGATCGCCCAGAGATACGCCGATCGTCAAGCACCCGGCCCCATCCCCCGAGGCCCATCCTGCAACGCAGCAATTCGCAGAAACGACAAAGTCTCGCCATTGACAGGTCGGATTACAACAATAATCTCAAATCAGATTACAGGTGTACCATGCCGCAGATCTCCGACGCCGAAAGCCGCATCATGGAAGCGCTGTGGCGGAAATCCCCGCTCACCGCCGATCAGATTTTCTCGGCTGTCGGCCCGGACAACGGCTGGGCTCCCGCCACGGTCAAGACGCTGGTCACCCGACTGCTCAAGAAGAAGGCCATCGCGGGCGCCCGTGAGCGTGAGGGCTACTTCTACCGGCCGCTTGTCGCCCGCGCCCAGTACGTGCAGTCGGAAAGCCAGGGCCTGCTAGACCGGCTGTTCAAGGGCGAGGTTGCACCGCTGGTTGCGCACTTTGCCGAGCACCGCAGACTTTCCGCGCGCGACCTCAAACAGCTGAAGGCCCTTATTGCGAAGATCGAGGAGGACAAGAAATGAGCGGCGTCCTCACCACACTGATCGAACTCAACGTCGCGGCCGCCGCCGCCATCCTTTTTGTCCTGCTCGCCCGCGCACACGTCACCCGCGCATTCGGACCGCACGCTGCCTACGCCGTCTGGTCGATGGTCCCGGTCGCCATGCTCGCGACTTTGCTGCCGGAGCGCACGACCGAAACGCTTGTCACCGAGTTCCTGATTGGCGGCCTGCCCGCCAGCCTCGCCCACATGAAGGCCGACGCAGCCACATCCTGGCAGCCCGTCGCCATCTCGGCCGCCTGGCTTGCCGGCGCCATAGCCCTCGCCCTGCTGCTCATTCGCCGCCAGCGCGCCTTCCTGCGTGACGCCGATCTTGGCCTAGCAGGCCCCGCCATCGTCGGCTTCCGCCACCCGCGCATTGTCACGCCCGACGATTTCGTCCGCCGCTTCAGCCATGACGAGCGCAAGCTGATCCTCACGCACGAGCAGGTCCACATCGACCGTGCCGACGCCCGCATCAACGCGGTCGTGGCCCTCCTGCGCTGCCTCTTCTGGTTCAACCCGCTGGTCCATGTCGGCGCAAACGCCATGCGCATTGACCAGGAAATGTCCTGCGATGCCGAGGTGATCGCGCGCCGTCCCCGCGTCCGCCGTCAGTACGCCGAAACGTTGCTGAAGACTCACCTCGCCACGCGGCCACTCCCGGTCGGCTGCTACTGGCCCGCCGAGTCGCAACACCCGCTCGCCCAGCGCATAAGCGAAATCGCCCGCGCGCCGATCTCGCGCCGCCGCAGTATCGCCGCCGCCGCCATCGTGATGACGCTCACCACAGCCGCTGGCGTTGCTGCCTGGGCTGCCCAGCCCGAGCGCACTATCTTCCGCGAAACCGCCGACGTCCTCGTCCCGTTCGAACCGCTCGATCGCAATGGCCGCTCCACGGCCAGCTTTCCAAGGCCGCAGCTCATCCCCGCCGCATTCAAGGCCCCTGCCGGCCCGCTACACCGGAGCGGCGATGCAGAGTTCACTGCCGGTCTATGCATGTCTGCAACGGGCCGCGTCACATCCGTCACGCTCGCCGGCAGCAGCAGCCATCCCGTTCTCGACCGCACAGCCCTCAGCTCGGTGCGCGACCGAAAGTTCATGCCAGCGAAAGTCGATGGCGACCCGCAGCCGGTGTGCGGCCACGGCGTCAACTATGAGTGGAAGCTCAACCGCTGACCCCCCCTAGCCTCGCCCCAGTAAGGCGAGGTGGGCCGGACCGCCAGGACGCCCCACGTTCCGGCTCGGCCATTCTCGCGCCCCTTCTCTCGATCCGGAGAAGGGGCGCATTTTTCATGATCGCGACCCCTTCGCCCCGTCAATCACGCCGCGACGCAGCCGCACCATTCCGCGAATCCAGCGATCATAATCGCCTGTCTTGCGCTGCATGTAGGTCGTCACCTGCTCGTGCGGCAGGATGAGGAAACTCTCGGCCTCCAGTCCCTTCACCACAGCGCCCGCCACATCATCCGGCGACAGCACCCCATCCACATTCTGCGATCCCGCCGCCCCGCCCAGCATCGGCGTGTCGACCGCCTGCGGACACAAGAGCGACACGCCGATCCCGTTCTCCTTCGAGGCAATCGCCAGATGCTCGCCGAAACCGATCGCTGCGTGTTTGCTCGTCGAATAGACTGCTGAGCCGATCTGGCTCAGCAACCCCGCTGCCGAAACCGTGTTGAGGAAATACCCCGACTTACGCGCAATCATCCCCGGCAGCGCATGACGCGCCGCGTAGACATGCGCCATCACATTGACGCCCCAGGCGAGCTCCCAGTGCTCATTCGGCGCCGACCCCGCATTGTCGATATCCGGATCCGCACGCGAGATGCCGGCGTTCGAGCAGAACAGGTCGATCCGCCCGAATCTCTCCTCGGCCGTCCGCACAATCTTCTGCACGTCGGTTTCCTTCGTGACATCCGCCTGCACGGCTATGCCGCTGGCGGATTTCGCAACCGCCTCGGCCCCTGGACCATTCATGTCGGCGACGATCAGCGCCGCCGCGCCTTCGCGATGGAAGCGCTCCACCAGCGCCTTACCGATCCCGCTCGCCCCGCCCGTGACGATGACGACCTTGTCCGCAACCCTCATTGTTTTCCGGCTCCACACTTGATGCGAGGCTTAGCATACTCTCCTTTCAACCAACGTCGACCTGCGTCGGGGCTACCCGGCGCTCGCGCCAAAGTCGCCGCGCCGGGCTTGCCGTCAGCGACGAGGCCAGCGATAGCTGATCGCGGAATGTCGGGAGTAAATCGATGAAGATCACAACTGGAAAAGCGCTGCTCGCAAGCTGCGCACTCGCACTGTTGGCTGGCGCGGTCACGCTTGTGGCGTCCGCTCAGCAGCCCGCTTCCCAGGACACCATCATCCACGCCGGCCGCGTCCTCGCCGAGCCCGCCTCCGGTCAGGTTCTAACGCAGCAGACCATCCTGGTCCGCAACGGCCGCATCGTCTCGATCTCGAACGGCTATTCGCGCGTCCCGTCGGGCGCAAAGCTCGTCGACCTCAAGAACAGCTTCGTCCTCCCAGGCCTGATCGACAGCCACGTCCACATCACCAGCGAGCAAGGGCCCAGCGCACGCCTCGACGAGTTCATCAAGACAAGCGCCGACCAGGCTATCGACGGCGCTGGCTTTGCGATGAAAACGCTCGAAGCCGGCTTCACCACCGTCGCTGATCTCGGCGCTGACGCAAACGCCATCCTCGCCCTGCGCAACGGCATCGCCAAAGGCGTCATCGGCGGCCCGCGCATCATTACCTCCGCGGGCGCGATCAGCGTCCATGGCGGCCATGGCGACGCCAACGGCATGCCACGCGACATGGCGCTGATGCTGCGCAGCCCCGGCGTCTGCTCAGGCGCCGATGATTGCGCGCGGGCGGTCCGAGAACGCGTTCGCGACGGGGCCGACATCATCAAGATCACCGCCACCGGCGGCGTTCTCTCCAACACCGCCGCAGGCCTCGGCCAGCAATTCACCGACGCTGAGCTTGGCGCCATCGTCCAGGCCTCCCACGCGATGGGCCGCAAGGTGACGGCCCACGCCCACGGTGTCGACGGCATCAACTCTTTCCTGAAAGCTGGCGGCGACTCCATTGAACACGGCACCTACGCCAACGCCGAATCGGCGGAGCTCTACAAGAAGAACGGCGCCTATCTCGTGCCCACCCTTCTCGCTGGCGACTTTGTCGCCCGAGAAGCAAAGCGTCCCAACACCTTCCTGCAACCTGCGCAGGCGGCCAAGGCGCTCGAAGCCGGGCCGAAAATGCAGGACATGCTTCGCCGCATGCACGCCGCCGGCGTGAAGATCGCCTTCGGCACCGACACCGGGGTCTCCGCTCACGGCGACAATGGGCAGGAGTTCGCCCTGATGGTTGGCGCCGGCATGACGCCGCTGCAGACCATCCAGGCCGCTACGGTCAACGCAGCCGACCATTTCAGCCTCACCGCCGAAATCGGCTCCATCACGGCGGGCAAGTCCGCCGACATCATCGCCGTGAATGGCGACCCGCTCACCAACGTTCGCGAACTGGAGTCGGTGGATTTCGTCATGGCGAAAGGGAAGGTCTACAAGCAGTAGATGGCTGACCCTCTCTTCGACCTCTCCGGCAGGATCGCGCTCGTCACAGGCGGCAGCCGCGGTCTTGGCCTGCAGATGGTCCGCGCGTTCGCGGAACGCGGGGCAGACGTCATAATCGCAAGCCGCAAGCTGGATGCATGCGAGGCCGTCGCCGAAGACGTTCGCAAGCTTGGACGCCGCGCGCTCGCAGTCTCAGCGAACCTGTCCCACTGGGATCAGGCTGAACGTCTCGCTGATACGGCATGGAACGCATTCGGCCGCCTTGACATTCTCGTCAACAATGCCGGCATGAGTCCGCGCATGCCAAGCCATGCGATGACAGAGGATCTGTTCGACAAGGTGATGGACCTCAACTTCAAAGGGCCCTTCCGCCTCGCCTCGCTGATCGCCAGGCGGATGTTCGACGGCGATGGCGGTGTGATCATCAATGTCTCGTCCTCAGGCGCGCTCTACCCGCTGCCCGAGGTCGTGCCCTATTCCGGCGCAAAGTCCGCCCTCAACGCAATGACGGTCAGCTTCGCCCGCGAATACGGACCCAGGGTGCGCGTCAACACGATCTCACCCGGCCCCTTCCTGACCGACATCGCCAGGGCCTGGGCCCCCGAAGCGCGCGAGACCGCCAATAACGCCTTGGGCCGTCCTGGCAGGCCAGAGGAAATCGTCACCGCCGCCCTGTTCCTGGCAAGCCCATCTTCGAGCTTCACAAACGGCGCGATCGTCCGCGTGGACGGTGGAAGCTAGGATCTACAGGCCTACCCTCACCTGAGGAGGGCATGAAAGCCGCGCCTCGAACGACGCGGGCGGACCTATCGACGTCAGAGGTTCAACAACGTCGGATCCCCGCCCTGCGCCGCGATGTTCACCGTCACCGTACGTTCGGTCGCAAACCGATCAATATAAAGCGGCCCGCCAGCCTTCGGCCCAGTGCCTGAAAGGCCCGATCCGCCGAAGGGTTGCACCCCGACCACCGCGCCGATGATCGTGCGGTTCACATAGACATTGCCCGCACGCACGCTTGCCTTCACGCGTCCGACGAAACCCTCAAGCCGGGAATGCACTCCCAGCGTCAGGCCATAGCCCTTGGCCGAAAGTGCAGCGCCCACCGTCTCGATGTCATCAGGATCATAGCGGATCACGTGCAGGATCGGCCCGAACACTTCCCTGTCGATCTGATCCAAAGACGACAGTTCCACAATCGCCGGCCCGAAGAACGTGCCTTTGTCGCGCAGCCCGCCGATGTCGCGCTGCCACACCTTAGCCACCGGCCGCAGCCTTTCGAGGTGCGCATCCAGCAGCCCGCACGCCTCTGCATCGATGACCGGTCCGACATCCGTCGCTGGATCAGCCGGATCGCCGATGACCAGAACCTCCATCGCACCCCTGATCATCTCGAGCGTCTCGTCCGCCGTCTCATGCGGCAGGAACAGCAGTCGCAGCGCCGAACAACGCTGCCCCGCAGAGCGGAACGCCGACATCAGAACATCGTCGACCACCTGCTCGCGCAGCGCCGTCGTATCGCAGAACAGCGCGTTCAACCCGCCCGTCTCCGCGATCAGCGGCACAATCGGGCCGTCCTTGGCAGCAAGCTGGCGATTGATGATCCGCGCGACCTCGGTCGACCCCGTGAACGCCACGCCGCCACAGCGCACATCACCCGTCAGCCCTCCGCCCACCTTGCCATCGCCCACCAGCAGGTGCAGCGCCTCGACAGGCAGCCCGGCCGCGTGGAACAGCTTCACGGCCTCGAACGCGATTACCGGCGTCTGCTCTGCAGGCTTCGCCAGCACAGTGTTCCCTGCCGCCAGCGCGCCCGCAATCTGCCCGGTGAAGATCGCCAGCGGAAAATTCCATGGGCTGATGCAGACGAACACGCCCCGTCCCATCATCTCCAGCCCGTTGGTCTCCCCCGCCGGACCCGGCAATGCCTGCAGCCCCTTGAACTTCGTCTCGGCTTCGACACCGTAATACCGGCAGAAATCCACCGCTTCGCGCACCTCCGCGATGCAGTCATCGAGCGTCTTGCCGCCCTCGCGCGCCAGGATCGCGACCAGCCTTTCTGCGTCCCGTTCCATCGCATCGGCCATCGCATTGAGAATGTCGGCGCGTCCTGCGCCGCCCAGCGCATTCCACTGCGGTTGATAGGCGAGAGCCGATTCATAAGCTGCGTCCGCGTCGCTGGGTGTCGCGGCTGCGAAGGTTCCCACCATGCGCCAGCGGTCCGCCGGCGCGTAGAGCGGATCACCCGGGCTGACGCGCACTTCACCGGCAACAATCCGACCAACAGCGACGGCGCCCGACGCATCGAGCTTTCCGATTTCCGCCGCAACCCGCTTACGCACGGCCTGCTGGCTGAAATCCAGCCCCGCGGAATTCCGCCGCGATGATCTGTAGAGCCCGGGCGGCGGCGGAATTCGCGGATGCCGCGCAGGCGCCGCCGAAAGCGTGGTGTAGGGGTCCGCCGCAATCCGCTCCGCCGGCACATCTTCGTCGAGGAAGGAGTGGACGAACGATGTGTTGGCGCCGTTCTCGAGCAGGCGCCGCACGAGGTAGGGCAACAGATCCTGATGGGCGCCCACCGGCGCATAGATCCGCACGGAGCGCTCACGCCCCGCCGCCTTGTAGAGCGCAACGCCCATCCCGTGCAGGCGCTGAAATTCATAGTCCGTCCGCCCGGCCCGTTTCGCCATCATGTCGACAGCCGCCAGCGAATGCGCGTTGTGCGTGGCAAACTGCGGATAGACCGTAGGCCCCGATTTTAGCAGCGCATCCGCGCAAGCAAGATACGACACATCCGTCGCCTGCTTGGTCGTGAACACCGGATAGTCGGGCTGCCCGTCGACCTGCGCGCGTTTCACTTCCGAGTCCCAGTAAGCCCCCTTCACCAGCCGCACCATCAGCCGTCGATCGGCCCTTCTGGCCAGCTCGCCCAGCCACTGCACCACAGCTTCACCGCGCTTCTGATAGGCCTGCACCGCCAGCCCCAGCCCGGTCCAGTTCCCGAGCTCCGGCTCATGCGCGAGCCGCTCCAGCAGACCAAGCGACAGCACCAGACGGTCCGCCTCCTCCGCATCCAGCGTCAGGTTGATGTTCTGCTTCGCCGCAAGCTTCGCCAGCTCCGCAACCATAGGATAAAGCTCGCGATGCACCCGCTCGGCTTGTACCGCACGATAGGCCGGATGCAGCGCTGACAGCTTTACAGATATCCCGTCAGCCGTCTCAGGCGTTGCCCCCGTCTTCGCCTTGCCAACTTCGCCGATCGCGTTGGCATAGCTCTCGAAATAGCGTCGCGCATCCGCCGCGGTTCGTGCGCCCTCACCAAGCATGTCGAACGAATGCGATGCCGCTTCGCCCTTCTTCACATTGCGCTGGCCGTGCTTCAGCGCTTCATCAATCCTGCGGCCCATGACAAATTGTCCGCCCATGATGCGCATCGCCTGCATCATCGCGCCGCGGATCACCGGCTCGCCCGCCTGACGAACCATGCGCTGCATGAAGCCTGCGGGATTGGTCTCCGCGTCCTCCGGCGGCTGCACAATCCGCCCTGTCAGCATCAACCCCCAGGTGGACGCGTTCACCAGCAACGAGTCCGACTTGCCGCGATGGTCCGACCAATCGCCCGACGCGATCTTCTCGGCGATCAGCGCATCCGCCGTGTCCGCGTCCGGCACGCGCAGCAGCGCCTCGGCGAGGCACATCAGCGCCAGCCCCTCTGGGTTGGACAGCCCGAACTCCTCAAGGAAGCTTTCCATCACGCCGGAGCGTCTTGTCTCCGCCCGCGCCTTCAGAACGATGTCACGCGCCGCCATCGAGGCAGCCCGCCGATCCGCCGGATCGAGCGCAGGCGCCGTCAGCAGCTCCACAATCCGCTTGCCCTCGTCCTCGAACTTCCCGGCGTCCAGCGAATCGGCAGAACGGATCATGGCTTTCGGCATGGAGGACGCCTTTTGTCAGGGACTGCATATCTGCAGGCCGCCCCGCGCCGGATCAACTTTAAACTCGCCAGAGACCCGCCCGGTTTGCGCAATGATCTTGCGTTCTGCCTGTCTCTCGGGCCATGGACGTAACCTCCCCCGGCCCGTATTCAGGCGAGCCCGAAGCAAACAGGGAATCGCGCCCGCAATGCGCATCATGCTGGTAACCGACGCCTGGGACCCACAGGTGAATGGCGTCGTCCGCACGATGAAGCGTGTCATCACCGAGTGCGAAGAGATGGGCCACACCTGGGACATCGTCTCGCCGAACGGCTTCAAGACGATTCCCCTGCCCACTTATTCCGAGATAAGGCTAGCCTTCGGCGCCAAGGAGATCATCGAGGCGCGATTCCTCGAGTTCGAGCCCGACGCCGTCCACATCGCCACCGAAGGCCCGCTCGGCTGGGCCGCACGCGGGGTCTGCCTGCGCCTCAAATTTCCCTACACAACGGCCTACCATACGCGCTTCCCGGAATACATTGCGGCGCGCTTCTTCTTCCTGCCCGTCTGGATGGGCTACATGTATGTCCGCGAGTTCCACAAATACTCCGGCCGCGTGATGGTCGCGACCGCCTCGATGCGTGACGAGCTGGAAGCCCAGCGCTTCAAGAACATCATCCCGTGGTCGCGCGGCGTCGACACCGACCTCTTCCATCCCGGCAGGCGGAAGGAGGACCGTGGCCCCTTCGCTGGCATGAAGCAGCCGATCTGGCTCAATGTCGGCCGCGTCGCAGTCGAGAAGAACATCGCCGCCTTCCTCGAGACGGACCTTCCGGGTACGAAAGTCGTCGTCGGCGACGGCCCCCAGCTCGAGGCGCTGAAGTCAAAGCACAGGGACGCGCATTTCCTCGGCGTGAAACAGGGCGAGGAACTCGCCGACTGCTTCGCCAACGCGGATTGCTTCGTCTTCCCGAGCCTCACCGACACGTTCGGCCTCGTCATCCTCGAAGCCATGGCGGCCGGCACGCCCGTCGCCGGCTTCAGCGTGCCGGGCCCGCGCGACCTCATCCCTGGCTCCAACGCCGGCGCGGTGAATGACGACCTCCGCATCGCTTGCGACGAAGCGCTGAAATGCTCCCGCGAGGCAACCCGCGCCTACGCGGAGACCTATTCCTGGCGCGCCTGCGCGGAGCAGTTCATCAACAATCTCGAACCGCTGCCTGTGCCGGAGCGCAGCCGCTTCTGGAAACGCCTGGCCAAGCTGCGAAACGCCCTGCGCATCCGCCGCCGCAAGCCGAAACCAGATACAGGTGTGGCCAAGTCAGAAGCGAAACGGACAACGGCAAAAGACTGATTTTACCAGCGGTGAAACCTCCACGCAGGCGCTGCGTTGTAATTCCATGGCTGGTTCACAGACCCGTAACGATCACGCTGTTGCCCCCAGCGCGCCCGTCCGCAGGAACCGCGCCGTGCCCGCTGGCATGATGATCGCTGGGACGCTGCTCGCGACTGCGCCGATTGCCGTCAACAGCTTCGTCCCCGAAGGGCCGGCGTCAGTCGAGGCCGCCGCGACGCCTGATGCAGCTCTCGTCGCCTTTACCGGCAGCGCCATCGAACGCGATGGCGCGATCATGAGATTCAGCCAGCAAGGCAATGCCATCAACATCAGCCTCATGGCGTCAGACGATGGCCAGCGTGTCTTCGTGCAGGATGCTGCAGGCGAACTCTTAGAAATCCCGGTCTCACCGGGGCAGACGAATGTGAGCGCGCAACTTCCCGCTCACTTCGCCGCCTCGGATACCCTCAGCCTCCACATCGACTAGTCGACCGGATCACCATTCGCATCGACGATGCGTATCTCGCCAAGGTTGAGTTCGCGCACGCCTTTCTCGATCTTCGCCCGGTCGCCGACGATCACCCAGACATGGTTCTGGTTGGGGATCAGTCGTTTCCCCATCGCCTCCACCTCCGCGGGCGTCACGCTCCGATAGGCGTCAGGATACTTCGCCCAGTAATCCGCCGGCAGGTTGAAGTTGTGGATGTCCATCAGCGTGCCCATCACGGCGCCGGCAGTCTCCCACCGGCTCGACAGCCCGAGCAGCGTGTTGTTGCGAACCGTGTCCACCTCAACAGCCGTCGGCGGCTTCCTGCCCACGATGTCGTTGAGCTCCTTGCGCAGCTCGATCAACGCGCCCTTCGTCTGATCGGTCTGCACCGGCGCCTGGATCGTGAACGTCCGCGGCCCCCGACCGCCGCTGACGATCGAGCGCGCGCCGTACGACCAGCCCTTGTCCTCACGCAGGTTCATGTTCACGCGGCTGGTAAAGTTGCCGCCGAACAGCGCGTTGAACGCCGAGACACGCGTGTCTTCCGCGGGGTTACGTGGCGCCTGTGGCGTACCGACGAGGATGATCGACTGCGCCGAATCCGGCCGGTCGATCAGATAGACGACGGGCGTCGAAGGCCGCACGCCATTGGCCACGGAAGCGCGCTTCATCGGCGCCTCGCCCCAACCACGTAGCGCCGCCTCAAGTTTCGGCGTGATCTCCGCGAGCGTCGTATCGCCGACGACAAACAACGTCGCATTGTTCGGCCCGTACCACGCCTTGTGGAAGGCGGCGGCGTCCGCTGGCGTCAATGCCGAGATTTCCTGCGGCGTCAGCAGCCGGCCGTAAGCATGATCGTCGCCCCACAGCGCGCGCGACAGCACACGCTGGCCGATCGAGCCCGGATCACGCAGCTGCTGCTGCAGCCCCTGCGCCGTCTGCGCCTGGATGCGGCGGAAGTCGCCCTCCGCGAACGCAGGATTGCGCAGCACGTCGGCCCAGATCGCCATCACCTGATCGACTGTTGGCGTCAGCGCCGAGAACTCGACCGTCGACGCGTCCCCGCCGCCGCCAGTGCCGACATAGCCGCCCAGCCGGTCGATCTCGTCGGCGATCTGCAGCGCCGAGCGGCTCGTCGTGCCCTCGTCCAGCAGGTTGGCCGTCAGGCCCGACAGCCCGTCCCTCATCGTCGCGAGGTCAGCCGGATAGCCCGTATCCAGCTGCATCGACACGCTCACCTGCGGCACATCATGCCGCTCGACGAGGTAGACCTTGATCCCGTTCGACAGCGTCGCCGTCTGGAATTCAGGGAACACCGCATCCGCTATCGTTCCCGGCTGTGGCATCTTCGAGCGGTCGACCTTCTCCGCAAAGGCTGCGGGCTCGCCGAAGGGCAGCACGCTCAGCGTGTACGACCCGCGCGTCAGCCATTTCCGCGCCGATGCCTGTACACTTGCCGGGGTCGCCGCCTGCAGCCGCTGCAGCGACTTCTTCCAGCCATCCGGCTCGCCGTCGATCATCTCCCACTGGGCCAGCTGCGTCGCCTTGCTCGACGTGGTCTCGAGGCCGGCAATCGTGCCGGAGACAGCCTGAACGATACTCTTGTCCAGTTCGGCCTGCGTCGGCCCGGAGGCGATCAGCTTGTTCATCTCCTCGTCGATCGCCGCCTCGATCTTCGCAAGATCTGCGTCCGGCTTTGCCGTGACCACGATACGGAACTGGCCGGCGATCTCGCTCTGCGAATTGCCGACATTCACGTTCGTCGCAACCTGCTCGTCGAACACAAGCCGCTTGGTAAGCCGTGCATTCCTGTCGCCACCCAGCGCTGCGGCAACGTGATCCAGCAGCTCGCCTTCCGGATTGCCCAGCTCCGGCACGTTCCACGTCTTGTAGATGCGCGGCTGCGCGACGCGATCGTACATGATCTCGCGCTGGTTCTCGGCAATCTCCGGAACCCATGATTTCGGCTGCGTCGGCGGTGGTCCCGGCGGAATCTCGCCGAAGAATTTCTCGACCTTGGCCTTCGCCTCTTCAGGCTTGATGTCGCCGGCGATCACGAGGATCGCGTTGGCAGGTCCGTACCATTGCTTGAACCAGTCCTGCACGTCCTGCATCGTGGCCGCGTTGAGATCCTCCATCGAGCCAATGACCGTGTGGCCATAGGGATGGTCGTCAGGGTAGGTCGCCGCCACGATTTGGTTGAACACCTTGCCATAGGGCTGGTTCTCGCCCTGGCGCTTCTCGTTCTGCACCACGCCGCGCTGCTCATCGAGTCGTTTCTGGTCCACCGCGCCGAGCAGGTAGCCCATGCGGTCCGACTCCAGCCACAGGATCGTGTCAAGCGCCGCCTTCGGCACAGTCTGGTAATAGTTCGTGCGATCCGTGTTGGTCGTGCCGTTCTGGTTGGTCGCGCCGATCTGCTGCGTTGCCTTGAAGAAGTCGTCGTTGAAATGCTGCGAGCCGTTAAACATCAGGTGCTCGAACAGGTGCGCGAAGCCCGACCGGCCCTCGGGCTCGTTCTTAGAGCCGACGTGATAGACGAGCTGCAGCGTCACCGTCGGCGTCTTGGTGTCCTCGTGCACAATAAGCGTCAAGCCGTTCTTGAGGACGTACTTCGTGTACGGAATATCGTAGGCCATCGCCGCGATGCGCTGCATCACCGGATCGCGGGCAGCCGTCGCCGCCTGCTCCGGCGCCGCCGCCGGAACCATCGGCGCAGCATAGGTCTGGGAAGTACCCCCACCCGTCGCGCAGGCATTCAACGCCAGCACCGCCGCCAGCACGGAGCCAAGCTTCACCGTCATCAGTTTCCTGCTCATCGCACCCTCTGAAATTATCTGAGATCACTCTAGGGGCGGCTTATCGAGAGGCAATAAGATTCGAGCCGCGCACGCCTCACCCCCTCGGCCCATAGATCGCGCCGCCGCTGTCCACATAAGCCCTCAGTACCGCCACGCTTTCATCCCGCAACAGTCTGTCCGCGAACACAACGCCTCGCGCCCTCATCTCGGCGCGCAGTTCGCAGGTCCCGGCGCCCTCGCTGAAGCCCGCCGCCTCAGCATCCGCCTTGCTGGCCGCCGACACGATCCGCTTGACGCCAGCCCAGTGCGCGGCTCCGAGGCACATGATGCATGGCTCGCACGACGTAAACAACGCTACGCCACCACCCGCCTCCAGCCGCCGTCCCGCCAGCGACAGCGCGACCGTCTCGGCATGCAGCACCGGATTGCCGCTGGCCATGGCCAGGTTCACGCCGACGCCGATGATCTCGCCGCCCGAATCGTCCCGCACGCACGCGCCGAAAGGGCCCCCGTTCCCGCGCGCGACATTTTCGCTCGCGATCGCCACCGCAAGCCGCATCGCGCCGACATCAGACACCGGCGCCGATGGCAAGGGCCACGCCGCCAGCCAGTCCGGCAGCCTGATCTCAGCTGCCGTAGCGATGCTCGCCTGCGCCATGTCGCTGCTCCTCAAGCCTTATTCTGAAACGCGAATCAGAAACGCCTCGCCGAATGACCCGCCAGTCGCGGGCTGTCACATGACAGCGCCGGATCCGGTTTCCTGAGCGCGTCATCTACTAATGGTTCCCGGAAATGAACCGTTGTTGGCAACCCACTGACGCCCCGCAAGATTTTATTTACATGACTGACCTACGCCCCTATATACATCGCGCCGGCGGACATCGGCTCGAGGCTCTGCGCCTTGATTCCACGTGGCGTCTGAACTTCCCAAGTTAGCCTGAGTATCAGGTGGGGTTTGGATGACGTGTGCGGGTTGAGAGGCAGACTTAACGAGTCAAAGATCCGTACTAACGCCGGATTGGGTTCAACAACTAACAGGGGTGTACGTGAATTGCTCACGTTTCATACGCCCCTGGACCTGGTCCGGGAACGACTCCCAGAGCTGCCAGTCGCATGCGTGCGACCGGAGCGGGTGTCGATAGCGGCTACTTGGTTCAGGGATAATTTTCCGGGCGAAGTTCTTTACGCAGTAAAGGCGAACCCTTCGCCGTGGGCGCTCGACGCGATGTACGCGACGGGCCTCCGGTGGTTCGACGTCGCGTCGGAAGAAGAGATCAAGCTCGTCGCCTCCCGCTACCCGGATGCGAAGATGGCGTTCATGCACCCTGTGAAATCGCGCAAGGCGATCGAACGGGCCTATTTCGAGCATGGCGTCCGCGTCTTCTCGCTGGATTGCGAAGCCGAGCTGGAAAAGATCGTCGCCGCCACTCAGCGCGCCGATGATCTCACCCTGGTCGTGCGCCTCGCGGTGAACAACGCGGATGCGATGTACGCCCTGTCAAACAAGTTCGGCGTCTCGGAAGAGAATGCTCCCGCCCTGGTGCGTAAGGCGCGCGGCTTTGCGGACAATCTCGGCGTCTCTTTCCACGTCGGCTCGCAGTGCATGAACCCCTCGGCCTATCGCGACGCGATTGAGCTGGCCTCGCAGATCATCCGCGAGGCCGGCGTCATTCTCGACGTTGTCGATGTGGGCGGCGGCTTCCCGTCGGCCTACCCGGGCATGACGCCTCCGGACCTTGAGCTCTACGTCAGGGTCATCAAGCAGGCGTTTGAGGAAATGCCGGTCGCGATGAACGCCCAGCTGTGGTGCGAACCCGGCCGCGCGCTTGTCGCCGAGTCGAGCTCCATCCTCGCCCGTGTCGAGCTGGTGAAGGACGGCGCGCTGCACGTCAACGATGGCTCGTACGGCAACCTGTTTGATGCGGCGCACTGCAAGTGGCCCTTCCCCGTGAAGGCTCACCGGCCGGATGGTGAATTCGAAGGCGAGCTGCAGGGCTTCAAGCTCTACGGCCCGACCTGCGACTCGATGGATACGATGGAAGGACCTTTCGTCCTCCCTGCCGATATCCGCGAAGGCGACTACATCGAGATCGGCATGCTCGGCGCCTATGGTGTCGCCATGCAGACGCGGTTCAACGGCTTTGGTGAAACGGAAACCATGGGTGTCCGTGACCTGCCCTGGACCTCGATGTACGGCCCGCTCGTCGTCGAGAAGCCCGCACGCCGCGTCAGCCGCAAGGCGCCGCGCCGCCTGAAGGTCGTGCGGTAGTCAAACTGTTACAGAATGGACGCGCGGGCCGAATAAACCCCGGCCCGCGCTTTCCTGTTTAATTCCGTCCGCACACTGCTATATCCCCGACCAATCCCGGAACCGGGACCCAAGGCTGGCCGTCGCCCTTCTGACGTCCTCTCCTCTGGAGTCATGTCCCCATGGCCACGAAACCCGCCGCCAAGGCCGCGCCCGTCAAACACGTCGCGAAGAAGCGCAACAACACGAAAGCCCAGCTGCTCGGCAAGACGGTCGAACACATCGATATGACGTCGTTCGATGCGCGCCCGATCATCGACTCGATGCGCAAGATGTCATTCTCGTCGCGCGACACCGCCCGGGCCGCCGACATCTTCGACATGGCCCTTCGCGAGAAGGGCTGCTCGACCTGGCTCATCCTCGCCGGCTCTACCTCGGCAGGCGGCTGCATGCACGTCTACCGGGACATGGTGAAGTTCGGCATGATCGACGCGATCGTCGCCACCGGCGCCTCGATCGTCGACATGGATTTCTTCGAAGCCCTGGGCTTCAAGCACTACCAGGCCGCCGGCGAAGTGGACGACAACGTCCTGCGCGAGAACTACATCGACCGGATCTACGACACCTATATCGACGAGGAAGAGCTCCAGGCGTGCGACCACACGATCCTCGAGCTCGCCAACGCGCTCGAGCCGCGCGGTTATTCCAGCCGTGAGTTCATCCATGAGATGGGCAAATGGCTTGCCGCCGGCAACGCCAAGAAGAAAGGCTCGCTGATCCAGACCTGCTACGAGGAAGGCGTGCCGATCTTCTGCCCGGCATTTGTCGACTCGTCGGCCGGCTTCGGACTGGTGAAGCACCAGAAGGAACGCGCCAAGGCAAAGAAGCCCTACCTGATGATCGACGCGGTCGCGGACTTCCGCGAACTGACCGACATCAAGATTGCGGCCGGCACCACCGGCCTCTTCATGGTTGGCGGCGGGGTTCCGAAGAACTTCGCGCAGGACACCGTCGTCTGCGCCGAGATCCTCGGCATCGATGCCGAGGTCCACAAATACGCCGTGCAGATCACTGTCGCCGACGTCCGCGACGGCGCCTGCTCATCGTCCACGCTGAAAGAAGCCGCCTCCTGGGGCAAGGTGTCGACCACGCACGAACAGATGGTCTTTGCGGAAGCCACCACCGTCGTGCCCCTCATCGGCTCCGACGCGTACCACCGCGGCGCCTGGAAGACCCGCAAGAAACCCAAATGGGCGAAGCTGTTCGCGTAAGCTGATCGGCAGACAAATCGAAGCCCGCCCCAAGCCGGGGCGGGCTTTTTTTCCACTGCATCCCGCCGCCGCGCCCTTCACCGCATCATCGGCCGGTAGCGGCGAGTTGCACGGATGAGGGCTCCTCAACGAGCCGGCTCATCGCAAGGCCTCATCCTGAGGGATTGCAGGCACGCCGCCAGCCACGCCGGGGCTTTCATAATGCGATCGTCTCGAAGGACGTGGCCTTGCCCATAGATGGCGCCGCTGGCAACTGAGCGCCCCGTGAAGGAATCTAAGACCCAGTCAGATTACCCCTCCATTGTACCTACGCCCTGCCGCCGGGGTGCTGTCAGCATCGCACCGACGGCGTCTTGCGCCCGATACACACGCAGCGCAATTCTTCCTGCACCAAGAGGACGGAGGACACTCATGATCGGGTACGCAATGCTCGGCACCAACAATTACGAGAAGGCGCTCGAGTTCTACGACAAGGTGCTAGCGCCCGTCGGCGGCAAGCGCATGATGGATTTTGGCGTGTCGACTGTCTTCGGCGCGGGCGGCGGCGCCATGCTCGGCATCGGCAAGCCACACAACCAGGAGCCCGCCACGTTCGGCAACGGCACCATGATCGCGCTTGCCATGCCCTCGAGGGAAAAAGTCGACGAGGTCTACGAGGCCGCCATCGCCAATGGCGGCAAGTGCGAAGGCCCGGCTGGCGCGCGCGGCGACACGTTCTACGCCGGCTATTTCCGCGACCTCGACGGCAACAAGCTCTGCGCCTTCTACTCCCCCGGCGCCTAGGGTCGGAATGTGATCTTGCGATCCGGCGGCCGACATGATTCCTTCCCTGCAATCGCAGGCCCACACTCGCAGGGAAGCACGGCCCATGATCGGCTACACAACCATCGGCGTCACGGACGTCGAAAAAGCGCTCGTTTTCTATGACGCCTTGCTCGCAGACCTGGGCGGCAAGCGCATCATGGAGCTATCACACGGCCAGCTCTATGGTTTCGCGCAGGGCCCGCTGTTCGGCATCACCAAGCCGTTCAACGGCGAGGCGCAACACTGCGGCAATGGCAACATGATCGCCCTGCGCTGCCCCAACCGAGACAAGGTGAACGAACTTCACGCCAGGGCGCTGACGCTCGGCGGCACGGATGAAGGCGCGCCGGGCGACCGTGGGGGCGGCTTCTATGGGGCCTATTTCCGCGACCTCGACGGCAACAAGCTCTGCGTCTTCACGATGGGCTGAGGCGGCGCCTCAGAACGACTTGCGCCACGCCTCACCAAGCAGCGTCTGCGCTGAACCAGCGCAGCGCGCGAACGTCATGACGCCGCCGGGCGGCGACTTTACCGGCATCTCTTCGGCCATCATGAGCGTGGCAATCCGCTGCGCAGTCGGGCCAGGCGTAGAACCCGGGGGTTTCACCGCGCTTGCCGAACATCTTCTCGATGTCCGGCTTGCCCGCTGTTGTCGTCTGCGCGACCGCCGCGGCGCTCGCCGCAACAACCACCACCGCCAGAAATGCGCGTTTCAACATGAAGCCCTCCCGCCATGCTGGCTCTCATGCAGCGGTCGGTTTACCGATCAACCGCCTGCCACAGCCGCGAAACAAGACGGGCCGCACTGATCCAGTGCGGCCCGTCCTCATCTCTTTGCCGAGGGCTTATCAGCCGCCTGCGAGTGCGCCCTGCTTGCGCGCCAGGCTGTCGAGCGCCGAGCGGGCTTCAGTATCCCCGCCCGCATTGCCGCCAGCTGCGGCGTTCGGACGATCGCCATCCTGATGGCGTCTGCGTCCACGCCTGCGGCGATTGCGGCCGCTGCCGTCTGCATCACCCTGGCCCTGACGATCACCGTCATCGCCGGCACCATCGGCATCCTCGCCATCACCCGACAACCGGGCGCCGGACGCCTGGCTGCCAGAAGAATGACTGACAGACGACTGGCTCGATGGCTGGGCCGCTGCGGTTTCGCCCTCGCCATCGTCGTCGCCGTCATCGCCGTCGACCGACTGATTGTCCATAGACCGCATCGAATCGGAGGACTGCTCGCCCCCTTGCATGCCGCCCGGTGAGTGGCCCTGCATGCTGCCGCCCTGGACCCCATATTCGTTCGGCAGCTGCTGACCGCCCTCGCCCATCGGCTGGCCCTGCTGGAAGCCGCCCTCGCCATTCTGCTGCTGCAGAAGACGCTCGCGCGGCATCGTCGCGGCCATCACGCGGTAATAGTGCTCCGCATGCTGGAGATAAGTCTCGTACTTGACCCGGTCGCCGCCCGACTGGGCGTCGCGTGCGAACTGCGCATACTTCTCGTAGATCTGCGCCGCTGTGCCACGGATCTTGACGTCCGGGCCGTTGCTTTCAAGCGAGCGGTTGCCATGGTTGTGGTTGTTGCTACCACCGCCACCGCCGCCCCCGCCACCGCCGGGCTTTCGCCCGCGCCCACGCTGACGCTTCATGAAACCTTCCTGATCTTCAGAGTACTCGCCCCAATCGGACGGGAGTTAGGCCGCTATCTTGCTGACCAACCAGACGCTTGGCTGTAAATCGCCCGCAGTCCGTCATTGGCGACGCTAGCCTGTTTGCAGGCCGCCGCCAAGCGCTTTCCTGTGGATACACAAGGCTTCCCTGATCATGGTTTACCACGCCTTTGGCGGCCTGCGACCGAATGCAGCGCGCGGTATGCCCGCCAAGTCCGCGTACGCCGCCAGCTCGAGCAGCCCGGCGCCTGCCATGAGCGCACACACATCGTCCGCTTGTCCGATCCCGCATTCGAGGCCGATCCAGCCGCCGGGCCGCACCAGCCCGGCATGAAACGCAATGATCGCGCGATAGGCTGCCAATCCGTCCTGTCCCGGCGTGAGCGCAAGGTGGGGATCGTGGTCGATCACGTCAGGCGAGAGCGCGCCCATCTGTTCGGCCGGAATGTAAGGCGGGTTGGACAGAACGAGATCGACTGTCTCCGCCGGCGCGCCCTCCCAGCCTCCTTCCACCAACGCCACCCGCGCCTCGACCCCAAGGGCTTCCGCATTCCGCGCCGCCACCGCCAGTGCAGCCGCCGAGATATCGACGCCCTCCCCCACCGCGTCCGGGCGCTCCGCCAGCACGGTCAGGAGGATGCATCCGGACCCCACGCCCAGATCGAGCACGCGCCCGCCTCGGGGCAGCCGCGCAATCCCCTGCTCGACCAGCAACTCCGTCTCTGGCCTTGGATCCAGCACGTCCGGCGTCACGATGAACCGCCGCCCGTAGAACTCCCGCCAACCGCGAATGCGTGACACCGGTTCGTGCTTCAGCCGCCGCTGCACCGCAGCTTCGAACGCCGTGAGCCCGGCCACGTCGACATGATCCGTCTCGCGCATGATCACATCGACGGGTTCGATGCCCAGCGCATGTGCCAGCAGCAGCCGCACATCGCGCATCGGGGTCTCGACGCCGGCCGCGCCAAGCCGCAGCCCCGCCTCGCGCATGATCTCCCGCCAGTCGCAGTATATGCTCATGGCCGCGCATGTAGCATGAGCGCCGTCGCTGTCATAAAGACCTGCCCATGACCCACGATCCATCCCGCATCGACGAACTCGAAATCCGCGCGGCCCACCACGAGCGCATGATCGAGGATCTCAACACGACGATCACGGAGCAATGGAAGGAGATCGATCGCCTCAGGCGAGACATCCAGCGCCTCTCCGACCGGCTCGCCAACGCCGAGCAGGCGATCGGCCCCGAGCCGGGCGAGGAGCCGCCTCCGCCGCATTGGTGAGAGCGGTCAACCGCTTACCCTATCCCCCACACTGACACGACCCCTTCCTGTCACTGAAAAATACGTCCCCAGCGTGTCCCGCCCGAAATGCTCGCGCAGCATGCCCACCATGTCGATATCGCGCGTCCCCGTCTCCAGGTTTACATGCGTCGCCACGCAGCGCACGATCGGCTTGAACACGCAGAGCGTCGCCTCGCCGACGCTCAGTGACTGCCCTGCAACCCACTCATCCTCGGCCCACGGCTTCAAGCCGTCGACATAGATGTTGGCGCGAAAGCGCAGTGGATCGATGTCCATACCGATGGCCTGCGCCACCGCACGAAAACTCGCAAGATTCATTACCGATACGAAGCCCTGCGGATGATCCATGAAGCGATAGCCGGGCGGACTTTCCAGCACGCGCAACTTGCCCGGAGCTTCTTCGCCGAGGAATGCCTGCAGGAAACGCTCGATCGACGCGCGCCCCTCTTCGGTCGAAAGCTTCGCCTCGACCCCGAATCCAGACGCATCGCCAAGATGAAACGACCCCGTCGCATCATCCAGCCGCGTCCTGATCCGCGCCAGCGAAGGAAACCGCGCCAGAACCGTGAAACGCTGCTTGGAAATGTGCTTCGGGTCCTCCGGATCAAACCCCGACGGCCCAACCTCGATCGCGTAATCACGATCTCCGGGAAAATACTCACCCGCCGCGAGCTGCACCTGCGTCATGTGCTCCGGCGTGAGGCCCTTGACCGGATGCCGATAGATGCTCTCAACCGTCGCGCGCATGCTGCGTCTCCTTTTGCCCCGCCTAAAACATCCCTACCCCGGATGCCAGCGCCCGGCTCCGTCTTGCAGCATTCAGTCAGTCATTCTCGGGCAAGCCGAAAGCGCGACCGGGGAATCCCGGTGTCTGCGTCAAGGGCACCGAACCAATTCCCCAGCTGACAGAGACCCCGCCAGAACCGCCCGATTCTGGAGACACGGTACTGGTTACCGGGCTCGGTCCGGACGCGTGCGTCCGCCGTGCCCACAGGTGTCGTAGAATGCCTGCATCCACTCCGCAGGCGGGCGGCCGATCGCCGTTCAACGGCGCCAGGCGGATGACATGCAGGCCGCGGTGCGCCGGCTGCCGCACAACAAACTGCCGCGAAGGCGGGGGGATCGGCGAACCTCTTCCTGCCGGTAGCTCCGCCACAAGCGGAGACGCCGGACACGCGGCATATCCCGCGTCCCCGGGCCCAACACTCAGTTTGGAGACCCAGAGCAACAGCATCGCAGGCGGATCACACCGGCCTCAAGGCGAGCCTTTGTCTGCTGATGTTTGCGAGCCGCAGCTGGGCAAGGCTCACCCGCGCCCGCGATACCCCTGCACGCCCGTGTCCGGAACCCATAGTCCAGCCGGCGCAACTCCCGTCTGCCAGAACACGTCGATCGGAATGCCGCCGCGCGGATACCAGTAGCCGGCAATCCGCAGCCAGGTCGGCGCGAGCAGGTCAACGAGCCGCTTGCCGATCGCAACCGTGCAGTCTTCGTGAAAGGCGCCATGATTGCGAAACGACGTGAGATAGAGCTTCAGGCTCTTGCTCTCCACGATCCAGTCGGCTGGCGCGTAGTCGATCACGAGGTGGGCAAAGTCAGGCTGTCCCGTCACGGGGCATAGCGAGGTGAATTCCGGCGCAGTGAAGCGCGAAAGATACAGTGTTCCGGGATGCGGATTGGGGACCCGCTCAAGAACCGCCTGGTCAGGTGATGCCGGCAAAGGCGACTGTGCGCCGAGCTGTGTCAGCCCGGATGGACCTGAAGGTGAATTCATGCCGCTTGATGGCCCCGCGGCGCAAATTCGGCAATAGGCAGGTCCGATTCGTCGGCGCGCAGACGGAATTTTCCGTCAATCGCCCGGGACACCGTCATTAAGCTGTCGCTTACCACGCCAGGCGTAGCGTCGCGGGCGCCCAAACATCGGGCGAGTGACCCAAGGGTTGTCATGAAATTGTGCGGGTACGCTGCACCGCCGCATGGATTGGTTGAACCGCTTCTGGTGTGTCCGCCTAAATCGTCATGGTCTCCCGCGAGACGGATGCGCTCCCCGGCGCGTCCGCACTTGCAAAGCCGCGTCTGCGGGTCGGTTCAACAAGAGGGGAAAAAGGTATTGATAATGCGCAACCTCCTGATCTTTAGCGTCCTGGCTGCTGCCTCGACTGCTCCCGCCTTCGCCCAGGAAGTCACTGTGTCAGGCAACGTTGCCCTGACGTCGGATTATGTCTTCCGCGGCGTCTCCCAGACGGACCAGGGCCCGGCCGTCCAGGGTGGCTTCGACATCGCTTTCGGGGACTCGGGCGCGTATGTGGGCACCTGGGCCTCGAACATCAATTTCAACACCGGCGGCTCCAACCTCGAGCTCGACCTCTATGGCGGCTTCAAGTTCGCCCTTGGCCCGGTTGCCATGGATGTCGGCGTCGCCGGCTACTTTTATCCGAGCGCCTCAGATGACACCGCTGAACTCGACTACTACGAAGGCTATGTGAAGCCCTCGATCGCCCTCACCGATCAGATTACGCTGGGCGGCGCGGTCTACTGGTCGCCGGAGTTCACCGGTGAGTCGGGCGATGCGGTCTATGCTGAAGTGAACGGCGCCTTCGTCGCCAGCCCGGAACTCACCTTCTCTGGCGCGATCGGCATGCAGACGGTCGATGCGACCGGCTTCTTCGCCGGCGAGGACGACTACACGACCTGGAACGCTGGCGCCACCTACTCCGCCATGGGCCTCGGCTTCGACCTTCGCTATGCTGGCACCGACGTCGACAACGCCGCAATCTATGACGACCGCCTCATCTTCACGGTCAAGCGTGCTATGTAGTTATCGTCCCTCCCCGGAGGGACTGAAATAACGGTTGCCTGACGGCCCTGCCGTCGGAAACATGGGAGCCGTCACGGAAACGTGGCGGCTCCTGCCGTTTTGCTGCAGGCACCTGGAGGATCATGACCGCAGTTGAAACCCTGCAGCCCGCCATTGTCTACCTTGGTGCGGGGCTGGCGGCGGCGCTTGCCTCGCGCGCCGCACGGCTGAGCCCCATCGTCGGCTATCTTGTCGCTGGCCTGGTGATCGGCCCGTCCGGCTTCGGCCTCGTCCAGAACAACGAGACCGCACGCTTTCTTGCTGACCTCGGCGTGGTTTTCCTCCTGTTCGACATCGGCCTGCATTTCTCGCTGAAGGAAATCCGCACCCGCCGCGCCGACATGATCGGCCTTGCGCCGCTGCAGATCATCCTGTGCGGCCTCGCCTTTGCGATGATCGGGGTTGCTTTTGGGTTTCCATGGCCCGTCGCTGTGCTGGTCGGCGTATCGCTCGCCCTCTCCTCGACGGCAGTGGTCGCGCGCCTTCTCGCCGACCGTAACCAGCCCGGCTGCCCAATGGGACGCTCGGCGACGGCCGTACTGGTGGCGCAGGACATCGTCGCCATCTTCCTTCTGACTTTCGCAGCCTCGCTCGGGGGTGATCCAAATCTCCTGGGCGCTGAGGTGGTGATCGTTCTGGGGAAGGCGGTGCTCGCCCTAGCCATCGCCATCCTCGCCGGACGCTTCGTTGTACGCCCGCTCTTCGAATCGCTCGCCGCAACCGGCAATCGCGAGACCTTCACTGTCGTCGCGCTGTTCATCGTGCTGGCGGCCAGCGCCGCCACCGCACGCGCGGACCTCTCGCTCACGCTCGGCGCCTTCCTCGCTGGCATGGCGCTGTCCGACACACCATATCGCAACACGGTGCAGGCGGAGGTGAAGCCCTTCTCCGGTCTCCTGCTCGGCCTGTTCTTCATGAGCGTGGGCATGAGCGTGAACCTGCCCGCCATGGCCTTCATCTGGCCCGCTGTTCTTGCGACCGCGCTGGTCATCGTCATCGTCAAGACGGTGGTCGTATTCACAGCAGCCCGCCTCAATGGCTGGGCCGTCCCCGGCGCAACGCAGCTTGGCTTTCTTCTGTCGCAGGGATCGGAGTTCACCCTCGTCATCGTCGGAATCGCGACAATTTCCGCCGCGATGCCCGGCGCATGGGCCGGCGTGCTGACTGCAGCGGTCGCCGTCACGCTGGTCGCCGCGCCGATCTGGACCGCGCTTGGACTGCACATCGCGCGTATCCTCGCCGAGCGCCGCAAGGACGTCGCTGTCGACGCGGAAGAGGTGGCGCAGGAACATCCTGTACTGATCTTCGGCATGACGCCCGAAGGCCGCCTCGCCGCTGACGCCCTGCGCGACCACGACATTGCGTGTATCGGTGTCGACAGCGACCCTGATCGGTTCGTCACCGCCGCGTCCGACGGATACGACATGGTGTTCGGCGACGCGCGAGATCTCCGGATCATGGAAAGCCTCGACGCCAGGCAATCGAAAGCGATCGTGCTCGGCGCACGCGGCCTGGGCGCTGTCCAGGCGTTCAAGCTTGCGACCGCCGAGCAGCCCTGCTTCATCGTTGCAAGCTCGATACAGGAGCGCGCCGAACTCGCAGACCTCGGCTTCCGCGCGCACCTCGCTCACGCCGAGCCACGTGGACTGGAACTCGCGACAGACCTGTTGCAGCGGCTCGGCATAGACCAGGAACGGATCACAGCCTGGGTGAAGGACCAGGCCGAGCGGCGCGGCCTGCCCGACACCGCTACCGCGTCCAAGAGCGCAGTCGCAGCTGCCTAGGACTGCAGCCCGCGGACGCGCGGCTCGGCCAGCTTCACGACCGCCACCGCCAGGAGCGACTTCAGCACGACGCCGATCACGAATGGCCAGACGCCTGACGCAAATGCAGGCTCCACGCCGAGTTGCCGCATGGAGTGGATTCGTGCGTAATCCACCGTCGCACCAAGCGCGTAGACCAACCCCCGTCTGGACACACCGAATGAAGCTCTGGCAGACCCTGTCCGCAATTGCACTCACTTGCCTGCCGTTAGCGGCATGTGCGACGCGCGAGATTCCGATCGCCGAGCTACGCCTACAGTATGGCTTGCCCACCTCGCGAACCTTTGAGCCATCGGCAGGCATGCGTGTTCATTACACGGATGAAGGCAGGCGCGGCGGTCGCACGCTCATCCTGGTGCATGGCTTTGCCGCGTCCGTACATGCCTGGCGTCCCTGGATCGATCGCCTTGCTGGCGACTTTCGCCTTGTCGCCATCGACCTGCCCGGCCACGGGCTGACACAGACGCCTCACGACTATCGCGCAACGATTGAAGGGAATGCGAAGCTTGTTGAGGATCTCGCCGACCACCTCGGCATTGATCGCTTCGTGCTCGCCGGCAACTCGATGGGCGGCGCCGTTTCGATGGCCTACGCGATGGAGCATTCGGCGCGGCTGCAGGGGCTGGTCCTCGTCTCGCCCGCCGGATGGCCGGGCCAGGGCGGCGGCGCACCCGGGGGCTTCTCCCTCCTGAACAGCGAGGCCGGGCGCTTCCTCCTGAAGCTGGTGGACCCGCGCATCGTGGTCGGCGGCGGACTAAAGTCGGCTTATTTCGAGGAAGCGCTTGTGACCGACGCCGTTGTCGATCGCTACGCCGAGCTTGCCATGGGCGAGGGACATCGTGACGTGCTGCTCACGCAGCGCTCGCAACCTGAGAAGTCATGGACGCCAGCATCCTTCGCGACCATCCGGACGCCGACACTTGTGATGGTCGGCGACAAGGATGCCTTGATCCCGCCCGCGAACGGACGTGCGCTTGCCCGCGCCATTCCCGATGCCTATCTCGTCACCTATCCCGAGGGCGGGCACCTGCCGATGGAGCAGCTGCCCGATCAGACGGTGCAGCATCTTCTCGCTTTCATCCGCGGCCTGCCTGCGCGCTGACACGCAGCGAAAAGTTGCTTCTTGCGCGCCATGTGCAGACGGGCGCCCGAAATAGGCAGAACTCTCCACGCAACGCTCTGGCGACTGCCTGCAGGATTCTGGCATAACCAGCTTCAAGAACTGAGGAGATCGGCATGAAGATCGGCGTTCCGAAGGAAATCAAGACCCAGGAATACCGCGTGGGCCTGACGCCCGAGAGCGTGATGGAGCTGACGCGCGCGGGCCACGACGTGTTCGTCCAGACGAGCGCTGGGCTCGGCCTCGGAGCGAGCGATGGAGATTATGTGCGAGCGGGCGCGAAGATGCTCGATCATGCAGCGGAGGTGTTCGCAGCCGCCGAGATGATCGTGAAGGTGAAGGAGCCGCAAGCTGTCGAGTGCGCGATGCTGAGGCCGCATCATACGCTGTTCACCTACCTTCACCTCGCCGCCGACAAGCCTCAGGCCGAGGCGCTGATCAAGTCCGGCGCGACCTGCATCGCCTATGAGACCGTCACCAACGCTGCCGGTCGCCTGCCCCTGCTGCAGCCGATGAGCCAGGTCGCCGGGCGCATGTCGATCAACGTTGGCGCCTATGCGCTCATGAAGACGCAACGTGGCCGCGGCCTGCTGCTCGGTGGCGTGCCCGGCGTGCCGCCGGCCAATGTGGTGATCCTGGGCGGCGGCGTGGCAGGTGTTCATGCGGCAGAGATGGCCAATGGCGCGCGCGCCAACGTCACCGTGTTCGACCGTTCGATGTCGCGCCTTGAGGAACTCGACGTGCAGTTCGCCGGCGCAGTTGACACCATCTATGCAACGCAGGCTGCCATCGACCGCGCCGTGATCGAGGCAGATCTGGTGATCGGCGCCGTGCTCATCCCCGGCGCATCGGCGCCAAAGCTTGTCACGCGCGAGCACCTGAAGAAGATGCGGGCCGGCGCGGTGCTGGTCGACATATCTATTGATCAGGGTGGCTGCTTCGAGACATCGCGGCCGACGACACACGACGACCCCATCTATGAGGTTGACGGCATCCTGCACTATTGCGTTGCAAACATGCCCGGCGCTGTGCCGCGGACCTCGACATACGCGCTCAACAACGTCACGCTGCCCTTCGCGCTCGACCTTGCGAACAAGGGCGCGAAGGCGGCGCTGAAGGCGGACAAACATCTGGCAGAAGGGCTCAACGTCGCCGAAGGCAGGATCGCCCACGCCGCGGTCGCGCGCGATCTCGATCTGCCGTTTGCAAAGCCGGCCTGGCTGGCGGCATGAGTCGCTGGATCGCTGGCGCTGTCATCGCCGTCGTCGCCGCCTGCAGCGGCAAGCCGGCGCCGCCCGACATGAAGGACCCTGTGTCCGTCGCGCGCGCCTTCGTCGACGCCTACAACGCCAAGGACCTTGCTCGCATGCTGCCGCTGGTGGACCAGATCAACATGGAGGCGATCAAGGACGCGCTCGCCGATGGCCCCGACAGTGCTGCATGGCAGGGAATTTTCGCGTCCGAGATGGTGCAACTGGTCGCCCGCGAAGGCGGCAAGGTCGATGGGCCCCGCTATGACGGCCGTGATGCAGTGGTGAGAGTTGCGAAGTCGGACCTCGGCGATGTCTTCACGGTCGAACTCGGCCAGCGCGAGGATGGCGACTGGCTGATCGTCGAGAATGCGATCCTGAGCGAGCTTGAATTTGCGGAGCTGCCGACCGAGCCAGAGAAGCGGCCATAGGCCTGAAACGAAAAGGCCCGCTCAAGCCGAGCGGGCCTTTCAGTTTCATACAGCGAGGATCAGATCAGCGCGGGGTCGCCCCGCGCATGTATTTGAAGAAATCGCTGTCGGGCGACAGCACGAAGGGCGTGCCCGCCTTGATCGAATTCTCGTAGGCGAGCAGCGACCGGTAGAATGCGAAGAACTCTGCATCCTTGCCATAGGCTGCGGCATAGATCCGGTTACGTTCGGCATCGCCCTCGCCTTCCAGGACCTGCGCCTTCTGTTCCGCTTCAGCGACGATGACCCGCGCCTGCGCATCCGCTTCGGCGGTGATCGAGGCAAACAGACCTTCGCCTTCCGCGTTGTACTGGCTGATCTTCTGCTGCAGCTGCGACTTCATGCGCTCATAGACACGCTGAGAGTTCGCTTCCGGCAGGTCGGCCTGGCGGATGCGGACGTCGATGATCTCGATGCCGAGCGTGTTCATCTGCGCCTGCAGCGCGGTGCGCACGCGCTGCATCAACGTGGCGCGCTGGCCAGCGATGATGTCGGGCTGCGACACCTTGCCGAGTTCGCCGCGCAGGGCTGCCGTAAAGCGGAGTCCAAGCTGCTGCTCTCCGTTCCCGCCAGCTGCACGGAAGTACTGGAGCGGGTTCTTGATCCGCCAGCGTGCGATAGCGTCGACGTTGAGGCGCTGCTGGTCCGCCGCGATGACCTCGGCGGCATCCAGATCATAGCCGAGGTTGCGCTTCTCGTAGAAGCGAACATCGTCGACGAGTGGAATCTTCAGGTGAAGCCCGGCGCCGTAGTTGGGCAACTCGCTCTTTTCGGTTGCGTTGACCGTGTACTGCGCCGAGCCGACGCGGATGACGATCGCCTGCTTGTCAACAGGCACGATATACAGTGCGTTGGCGAGGATGATCAGCGCGATAGCTGCGATAATCCCACCGATAACAAGGGTGCGTTGTTGCATGACTATTGTCCCGTCGTCGGCGCCGGCGTGCGTCCACGTAGCACGTCCAGCGGAATGACCGGGACCGCGCCTGACTTGTTGTCCAGAATGATGTTGTCCGTCCGGCCCAGTACAGTTTCCATCATCTCGAGGAACATGCGTTCCCGCGTGACGCGCGGAGCGGCGCGGTATTCGTCGTAGATCAGGTTGAAGCGGTCGGCTTCACCGCGCGCCTCGGAGACGCGGGCGGTCTTGTAGCCTTCCGCCTGCTGCAGTCGGGCGCGCGCCTGGCCTTCGGCCTGGGGCACGACCCGGTTGCGGTGAGCAATCGCGTCGGCTTCGCGCTTGGCCTTGTTCTGCTCGGCGCCCGACACCTGCCGCTGGACCTCAGCAACTTCGTCCGGAGCCGTCGCCTTGCCGATGGCGATCGAGATGATCTCGACGCCGGAGTCGTAGGAGTTGAGGGTTTGCTGCATGAGAGCGCGCACGCGGGTCTCGACACCGGTACGGTCTCCGGTGGTGATTGGTTCGAAGGCCGACGTGCCGACGATCTCGCGCATCGCACTCTCGCCGATCTGTTCGATCAGCACGTTACGACCGCCCTCTTCATCGACCACGTTGAACAGGTATTTGCGCGGGTCATAGATGCGCCAGTTGATGACAAAACCGATATCGACGATGTTTTCGTCGCCGGTCAGCATGAGGTTGGACTGCTCTTCACCGCCGATGGCCGTGCGCTTCTCGGTATTTACCTCGACGATGTAGTGCTGCTCGATCGGGCTCGGCAGGCGCACCTTGAAGCCTGGATCCTCGAAGCGAGCGAATGTCCCGAAACGGAGCACGACCGCGCGCTGGCGTTCGTCAACCTGATAGATGCCGGTGAAGACCCAGCCGACCAGGGCAATGACGAGAAGGATGGCAAGTCCGGTCACGCCGAAGCCGCGGCCGCCGCGACCTGCGCCGCCACCAGGACCGCTGCCATTGCCGCCACCGCCCTTGCGACGAAAGCGTTCCTGCATACGGCGAAGCGTGTCCTCGAGGTCGGGGCGATCCTTCGCGCCGCCGCCCGGCACGCCCGGCGGCTTCTGGCCGCCCTGACCGCCGCCCTGACCGCCGCCCGGCCTGCCCCAAGGGCTATCGCCATTGCCGCCGCCAGATCCGGAACCGCCGCTGCCCCAGGGGCCACCGCCCCCACTGCCCTTGTTGTCGTTCCAGGGCATCGGGCCCTCCTTGTTGGCGTTGTTCGGGAGATTTCTGTCGCATTGTAGTTGAGTACGCATTAAAGCGCCTTCAAGCCCGCCCAATAAGACAGTTTCCCCCGTCGCGCGATTGTATTTCTGCATGACGAAGGCGTGACTTTCTCTGCCGAAGACTTGTGGCTGGCCAAGTACTGTAACCGACATTACTTGCCATGTCGGTTTCTGGTGGTGTCTGGCGGCCTTCCTGCAGCCCTTCCTGCATGCTGGAGGCCTCATTCACCATGGTTCGCGACTTTGACCGCGACAGGGAACGGCCAGCATCGACGCAATCCGTCAGCTTTGTGATCGCCGCGTGGCGCGCCGCCGCGACGATCGGGCGCGCTGGCGCAGCCGGAAGCCGCCGAAGTGATGGTGTTTGACGACGCATCGGCCGACGGCGGCAGCACGCTCGGCGAGGCGCGCGCGGCCGACCACGGTTCCGGGCGTTTGAAAGTCTTGGCCCTTGACCGGAACACCGGCCACGCGGCCGCGCGGAATGCCGCGATCGCCGCCAGCCGCGCGTCCTGGATCTGCGTGCTGGGTTCCGACGACTTCATGCAGCCGGGAAGGCTCGGGAAACGGCTTGAGCTTACCGGAGCCGGCCAAGATCTCATCGCTGACGACCTGCTGCAGACGCCCGAAGGCGAGCCGCTGACCGCGGCCAAGCTTCTCTGGTTCCGCAAACAGCCTGCCGCTTTCGACGTTTCATCAGGCGCCTTTGTCGAGAGCAATGTCACGAAGGCTTCACGCATGCGCCGCGAGATGGGTTTCCGACGCCGCTGATGCGCAGCGAGTTCCTCGAGAGGCATATGGCCTTGCCTATGATGAGGCCATGCGTCTGGGTGAGGACGACGACCTCTATGCCCGCGCGCTCAGCCTTGGGGGGCGGGATGCGGCTTGTACCGTGGGCCGGCTGTGTCAGGGCGATGCCGGGGAACTCCCTGTCGCTCAATCATGGCCGCAGGGAACTGGCCGCGCTCGAAGCCAGCGACGACCGCCTGCTGGCGTCTGGGCGGCTTTCGCTGCACGATGTCGAGACGGTGAAGCAGCATCGGTTCACCATAAGGTCGCGGCTTGCCTGGATCGACTTCATGGGGGCGTTGAAGGCCGCGAAGCTTCACGACGCCCTCGGCGTGCTGTTGAAGGACTTCCGGCGGACGCCCTATGTCGCTCGCGGGCTTGCGAGGATGGTTGCAGGACGCTTTGGCGGCGCCCGGAAAGTCTGATAGCAGAGCGCCAAATCCGCCATCGTGAAGCGTCTCCGCCTATGCCCTCGCACATCGATACACCCGGTCTTGAAGCCCGCGTCCGCGCAGCGCTCGATGGCGTGAAGGACCCTGTCAGCGGCAAGGGTCTGGTTGCATCTGGCCGGGTGAGCGGATTGGTGGTGCGCCCGGACGGCAAGGTCGGCTTCGTGCTCGAAACGGCAGTTGGCGCGGCGGACGAGCCGCTGCGCAAAGCCGCCGAAGCAGCCGCAACGCGCGCGCCCGGCGTTAGCGCTGTCACCGCAGTGCTGACGGCAGAAGCAACAACCGGCGCGCGCAGCGTGCCCGCAGCGCCAGCTTCGCGGCCTGTCCCTGCCCTGCCGCCCGGACAAGCGCCGATCGTGCGCCCTGCCCGTGGAATCATCGCCGTCGCATCGGCCAAGGGCGGCGTCGGCAAATCGACGGTTGCCATCAACCTCGCGGTCGCCGCGGCGCGCAGCGGCCTTCGCGTCGGCCTGCTCGACGCCGATATCTTCGGGCCGTCGCTGCCAACCATGCTGGGCACGGTCGGCGTCAAGCCCGACGTGAAAGGCAAGCGCATGCAGCCGGTGATGGCGCATGGCCTTGCCACCATGTCGATAGGCTATCTGGTCGATCCCGACCAGGCCGTCGTCTGGCGGGGTCCGATGGTGATGTCGGCGGTCAGCCAGCTGATCACCGACACCGACTGGGGCGATCTCGACCTGCTCTTCATCGACACGCCGCCGGGTACGGGCGAGGTGCAGCTGACCCTGGTGCAGAAGCTGCCGCTCGATGGCGCGGTGATCGTCTCGACGCCGCAGGAAGTGGCGCTGGCCGATGTGCGGCGCGGCGTCGCCATGTTCCGCAAGACAGCGGTGCCGGTGCTGGGCGTGATCGAGAACATGGCGTGGTTCGAACAGCAGGACGGATCGCGCGCCTACATCTTCGGACAGGGCGGGGCCGAGCGCACGGCCGCCGAACTCGGCGTGCCTTTCCTCGGCGCCCTGCCCATCCTGCCTGCCCTTCGCGAAGGGGGCGACGCGGGCGTGCCTGCGGCGACGGGCGCATCAAGCGCATCCGAAGCATTCCGCCTGCTGGCAGATGCCGTGAACGAAGCGCTCGGCGCTGCGCCGAACAAGCCGGCGCCCAAGATCATTTTCGAGTAGGCGTGCGTTTGCGGGCCTTGGCCTTGGTACCGGACTTGCTCGCTTTCACCATGCCCTCGGGCGCAAGCTTGACCCACAGAGGCGCATGGTCGCTGGGCTTCGGCCCCCCGCGCACGCATATATCGACATCTGCCGATGCAAGCCGCAGCGCGACCGGGGGGCTCAGCAGGAGATGGTCGATCCGCAGCCCCGTATTGCACTCCCAGCGGTGGCGGAAGCAGTCCCAGAACGGATAGACTGTCTTGTCCGGATTGAGTTCGCGAACCGGGTCCGTCCAGACTTGTTTCCGCAGCTTGCGACAGGCGGCGCGGCTCTCCGGCTGGAGCCGCGCATCTTCGTCATAGGCAGTCATCTGATAAATGTCGGCATCTGGAGGGACCACGTCAAAATCGCCCAGCAGCACAACAGGCGCGCTGGATTTCCTGTGCGTGCGCGCGTGCGCGATCAGCCTGTCGAACCAGGCCAGCTTGCAGGCGAAGCGAACGCCGTCGACGGCGGCCTCGATATCGCGGCTAGCCTTGTCATCGCAATCGCCGGGCAACGCCTCGAGGATCAGCACCGGCTCGGCCTTCCGCACCAGCAGCGTCACGCCATTGCAGGCGCGCTTGCCGGCCCACACGACGCCATAGCCCACCTTGCGAAGCTATGCCTCGGGGAACAGGTCGGTGGGACATTCAGTTCCTGCGGGGCGAGCACATCAGGCTTTGCCTTCGCCGGCCATTGCAGCAGCAGCGGGAACCGCCCGCGAACGCCAGTTATGTTCCAGGTTGCGATCTACACATAAGCGATCGTGTTCGCGCGCACGCCGATCAAAGGACCTGGCAGGCCTCCTCGAACGAAAGACGCGGAAGACGCGGAAAAAGGCTCTCCGTCTTTCCATGGCCGATGTTGCAGATGAAGTTGGCGCGCCACGTTGTGCCGGCGAAGAATTCGTCGTTGACGCCCTGATCCTTGAACCCGGACATCGGCCCGCAATCGAGGCCGAGCGAGCGCGCTGCAAACATCAGGTAGGCCGCCTGCAGCGATCCGTTGCGCAGGGCGTTCTCCTGCGCCAGCTGCGGATTGCCCGAGAACCACGCGCCGGATTCGGGCTTGTGCGGAAACAGGAAGGGCGTGCGCTCCCAGAAGTTGACATCGTAAGCCATGATCACATTGACCGGCGCAGCCAGCGTCCTGGGCCGATTGCTGCTCGACATGTGGGGGGCAAGCCGCGCCTTGGCCTGCTCACTGACAAGGAAGACGAAGCGCGCTGGATTGCCGTTGGACGCGGTCGGCCCCCATTTCGCCAGCTCATACATTTCGTGCAACAGCGCCTGTGGAATGGCCTCGGGCTCGAACGCGTTGTGGGTGCGGGCCGAGCGGAACAGCTGGTCCAGCGAGGCGGCGGGCAGCGCGGTGCGTGTGCGTTCGGTCATGATCTGTCTGCTGTCTGGCGAAAAACGGTTGGCGCCGGATGAGGCTATGCCATGCTCGGCCCGACACAAGATGGCGCTTTCGATGACCGACGAGACGATCATGCTGCCCTGCCGCCCGGAGCCGATCCCCGTGCCGGCGTCGAAAACGGCGGTGATCGTCGTCGACATGCAGAACGCCTATGCCTCGAAGGGCGGCTATCTCGATCTTGCAGGCTTCGACATTTCGGGCGCGGAGCGGGTTATCCAGAATACGAAGGCCGTGCTCGACGTGGCGCGGGCGGCAGGCATGACGGTGATCTTTTTCCAGAATGGCTGGGATGGCGATTATGTCGAAGCTGGCGGGCCGGGTTCGCCGAATTTTCACAAGTCCAACGCATTGAAGACGATGCGCAAACGGCCGGAACTTGCGGGCAAACTGCTGGCGCGTGGGCAGTGGGATTATGAACTGGTCAATGCGCTGCAGCCGCAGCCGGGCGACATCCGCCTGCACAAGACGCGCTATTCCGGGTTCTTCAACTCGCAGCTGGATTCGGTGCTGCGCACGCGCGGCATCCGCCACCTGGTGTTCACCGGCATCGCCACGAATGTCTGCGTCGAGAGCACGCTGCGCGACGGCTTCTTCCTTGAATACTTCGGCGTGGTCATCGAGGACGCAACGCACCAGGCAGGGCCTGACTATGTGCAGAAGGCCGCGATCTACAACATCGAGACATTCTTCGGCTGGGTCTCGAGCGTCGCCGACTTCAAGGGCGCGTTCGGGCAGGCTGACCGCAGCTAGAGGAGCCACCCATGCCCAAGAAAGTCATACTGCCGCCTGGCACGCACACGCCAATTGCGCCGTTCTCGCCAGGGACGCTGGCGGACAACATTGTCTATGTCTCGGGCACGCTGGCCTTCGACAAGGACAACAAGATCCTGTTTCCGGACGATGCCGCTGCGCAGACGAAGCACATCCTCGAAGTGATCAAGAGCGTGATCGAGACAGCCGGCGGCACGATGGACGACGTCACCATGAACAACATCATGCTGAAATCGTGGGACGACTACGCAGCAATGAACAAGGTCTATGCGGAGTATTTTCCGGGCGACAAGCCGGCCCGCTGGTGCATCGTGTGCGGACTCGTCCGGCCGGAGGCGCTGGTTGAGATCGGCTCGATCGCGCACATCGGGAAGTAGTCGTGCCGACGACAGGGGATGGACTCTGGTATGAGTTGATTGCGGGCCCGAAGGGCGCCGAGACCATCCTCCTGTCCGCCGGTCTCGGAGGCTCCGCGAATTTCTGGGCGCCGCAGATGGAGGCGCTGAAGCAGCGCTTCAACGTGCTTCTTTATGATCATCGCGGCACGGGGCGATCTGTGCGGACGCTGACGGATCCGCATTCCGTTGACGCCATGGCGGCGGACATGCGCTACGTCATGGACGCGTTGAAGGTGAAGCAGGCGCACGTCATGGGCCACGCTGCCGGTGGGCTCGCGGGTCTTGTGCTTGCTCTGAAGAGCCCGAAGCGCGTCGGAAAGCTGGTGGTCGTCAATGGCTGGTCGCGGCCCGATCCGCACATCGCCCGCTGCTTCGAGGCCCGCATTGCGTTACTAAGGAAGTCGGGCAAGCGCGCGTATGTGCGGGCGCAGCCGATCTTTCTCTACCCTGCCCCATGGATCTCCGAAAACACCGCCCAGCTCGACGCGGAGGAAGAGCACATGGTCAGGGGATTCCCGGGCGCCGATGTCATGCTGGCGCGGATCGAGGCACTGCTGGCGTTCGATATCGATGCGAAGCTGCCGAAGATTGCGGCGCCGGTGCTTGTCTCGGCGTCTGCGGATGACATGCTTGTGCCTGTTACTTGTTCGAAGCGATTGGCGGAGCGGCTGCCGAATGCCACGCTCGACATTACTCCATGGGGCGGCCACGCGATGAGCGTGACGGACCCGGATACGTTCAACGCCACGCTGACGGATTTCCTAAGCGACTGACGGAGGGAACCAGATGGAAATCGGCGTCTTCATACCGATCGGCAACAATGGCTGGCTGATCTCCACCACCTCGCCGCAGTACAAACCGTCGTTCGGCCTTAACAAGACGGTGACGCGGGCGGCCGATCGCTATGGCTTCGACTTTGCGCTTTCGATGATCAAGCTGCGCGGCTTCGGCGGCAAGTCGGAGTTCTGGGAATACAATCTCGAGAGCTTCACCCTGATGGCGGGCCTTGCCGCCGTGACCGAGCGGATCAAGATCTTTGCTACCGCGCCGACGCTGATATTCCCGCCCGCCATGGTGGCGCGGATGGCGGCGACGATCGATTCGATCGCGCCGGGCCGCTTCGGCATCAACCTGATCACCGGCTGGCAGAAGGCCGAATACGACCAGATGAACCTCTGGCCAGGAGACGCCCACTACAAGGACCGGTACAACATGCTGGCCGAGTATGCGACCATCCTGCGCGAACTGCTCGACACCGGCCGGTCGGACTTCAAGGGCAAGTACTACCAGATGGAGGACTGCCTCGTGCGACCCAATGCGGCGGGCGTGAAGCTGATCTGCGCGGGCTCGTCCGACGAAGGCCTCGCCTTCACGGCGCAGTATGCTGATTATGCCTTTGCACTCGGCAAGGGTGTCAACACGCCGACCGCGTTCGCGCCGGTTAACGCGCGGCTGGAGGCGGCGGCGGCGAAGACAGGGCGCAAGGTCGGGTCCTACCTGCTGATGATGGTGATCGCCGACGAGACCGACGACAAAGCGATGGCCAAATGGCAGCTCTATCGCGAGGGCGAGGACAAGGACGCCACCAAATGGCTCGCCAACCAGGCAGCGCCCAACGCCAAGGGCGGCGTCAATACGAATACGACGCAGCTCGCAGCCGCCGAAAGCGCTGTGAACCTCAACATGGGCACGCTGGTGGGCAGCTATGAGACCGTCGCGCGCATGCTCGACGAAGTAGCGAGCGTGCCGGGTACGTCCGGCGTATTGCTGACGTTCGATGATTTCGTCGAAGGCGTCGAGAATTTCGGCCGCCACATCCAGCCCAGGATGGCGTGCCGGCGCCACGTCGTCTCACACTGATCGGCTGGCGCTGTTAACCTGTATGAACGCCGCTTGTCATGGGGAGCCACAACTAAATTGCCGTGCGAGCGGATGAATCTCCTTGCGCTCTGCCGCGTCTGACTTAACGTTTTGTTTACGACCAAAGCCGAGGCGGCGCAGCGTCAAAGCGCGACATGGCTGGGAGTGGGAGGCGTAGCCCGGGGACTGTAAACCCTGACGGGCATAGACGGGAGTAGCGTATGGGCCACACGGTTCGGCTGCGCGGCGCCTTCTGGCCGCAGGATCACTGGGGCCGGGTAACGAACGCGGCCATCGTGCGCGAACAGATCGCGCAACCCGCTCTCGAAGCCGGAGACGAAGCAGCCGACGCTGCGCTGGAGCGTTTCGGTGAGCACCTTCATTCCGTTTATCTGTCGGGGCCCGCAGCGCGCGGCCGGCCGGGCGGTCTTGCGGTTTTCATCCTCTTGCGCCTCGGCGCGACACATCACGAGCGGCAGGGCAGCGACAGCTGGGAGTCGGCGCTGGCGGCGCAGCTTCGCCGTCGCCATCCCCGTGTCGGCCGCGTGGCCATCGCCGTGTTCTCGTGGAAGGACGTGTTCACCACGGACGGCGCGTTCTCACCTGCCCGCTTCCGGCTCGCGGTCAACTCCGTCTGCATCGCTGGCCGCAACATGACGCGCATGCTGGCGCCACAGAAACTCGATTCAGCTGTCATGAATGGCGACATACTTGGCTTCCGCCCGCGCATGCTGAACGCCGCCGGACGCCTCGCCGCCGCGCGCTCGCCCGAGCGGGTGCGCGCAGCTGCGATGGATGCGGGTCATGCGGTGCTCGCCGCTGGCTTTGCTCTCGTGATGGAGCGCGAGCAGATCTACACGGAAGACGCTGACCTGCGGCGCGACCTGTTCACGCTGAACTATCCCAACCGCACGCGGGACATGGGCATGGCCTATGCGATGGCGACACGGCCTTCGCCCGACGCCATGAAGGCGCTGGTGTTCATCGACCATGCATGCCGCTGGATGACGCCGATGACGGATGCCTGGCTCAACGCCAACAATCCGCAGCGCGCCGACCGCCTCAAGGCCTGATCGAAAGGGATCAGGCTGCAATTGCGCCGGCGGCTTCGGCTACGGTCACGCGCTGCGACATGCTTACGCAAGGGCCCGTCGTCGTCAGGAAGGCGATGTCGGTCGCGTCGCGCCCGATGCCGATGCGCACCAGCCCCTCGACAGGCGCAAGGCGCGTCGGATCGACCAGCCACCAGCCGCCATCGAGGAAGACCTCGAACACTGCATGGAAGTCCGGTGGCTCAAGCTGCCAGCCATAGGCGCTGACGGCGCGCGCCGGAATGTTGAGGGCGCGGCACAGCGTGATCCCGAGATGGCTGAAGTCGCGGCAGACACCGGCGCGATCAACAAACGTCCGCTCGGCCGTCGTTTCAATGTTGCTGATGCCCGGGGTGTAGTCGACATGGTGGTGGATCCAGTCGAGCACGGAGAGGACCTGCGCGCCGCCATCTTCGATCGCACCGAACTCGCGGTTGGCGAACAGGAGAAAGCGATCGGACGGGCAGTACCGGCTCGGCGTGAGATATTGCAGTGCGTCCGGCGGCAGGCTGAGCCAGTTCGATTTGCGCGCCAGGGGCGGAAGCGTCATGCGCCGGCCGTTATCGACAAGCGCTTCATAGACGATGCTCGCCTCGCCCTCGAAGCGCGCGCGGAAGCGACGCTCGCCGCGTGCATCGGGTTCGTCCTGGACGATCTCGGTGACAGGGCTCAGCACCAGACGCTCGGACAGCACGGTCTGGTCCTGTGAATGGGCGGCCTGAACCGAGACAATCGCTTCCGACCCCGCCGCGAAGTCGAAAACGAGTTCGGCGCGCACGTTCAGATGCATGGAAGCGTTTCCCCTGGGACGCTCCTCAATACGCGGCGCGATGAACGGTTCCAGCACCGGGACGATAAGCCCCTACTTCTTCGGCTTCAAGCGCCCGCGCGCGTCGAGATTGGCGCCGCAGCCTTCGCAGGTCGAGCCGCCCCACATTGCTTGCTCCATCGATGCCGGCGTACGCCGCAAGGGCTGCTCGCGTCCACAGGCGGGACATTTCACCGGACTGCGAGACATCGCGAAGAGCAGAAGAACAATGCCGGCGCCAACACCGCCGACCAGAATTCCGATTGTCGCCCCGTCCATGATGTTCTTCCTGCCGCTGCGGCAAAGATGGGGTGCAACAGCCCCCGCGTCTACTGGCAGCACTTTGCGGTGGACCCCCGTGCGCCGTGCTCCTATCAGGCGGGAGGTTCGTGGGAGGTTTGGATGAAAGCTGCTCTGCTGATGGGTGTCGGCGCGCTGGCGCTGGCCAGCTGCACAAGCGTTGCGGATCGCCCGCCAGCCCCGCCACGGCTGGCAGCCCCCGAGGCGCCTTCCACCTTCACGCGCGCCGCCCATGACATCGTGCGCAGCGAGCGCAACTTCGCCGATGCGCGCGACTTCGACTTTGCCGCGCGCGGTTTCATCGCCACCCGCAAGGATCCGATGATCACCACCGCCGCCGGCCAGCCTGTATGGAATCTCGCCGCCTTTGACTTCCTGAAAGATGTGTCGTCCGAGACAGTGAACCCCAGCCTGTGGCGGCAAGGTCAGCTGATGGCGAAGCACGGCCTGTTTCAGGTGAGCGAACGCATCTGGCAGGTGCGCGGCTTCGATCTCGCCAACATCACCTTCGTGAAGGGGGACGCGGGGTGGATCGTGATCGACACGCTGGGCTCAAACGAGACGGCTAAGGCAGCCCTTGATCTTGCGAACGAACATCTCGGCGCGCGGCCCGTGACAGCCGTCATCTACACCCATTCGCACACCGACCATTTCGGCGGGACTGCAGGCATTGTGCAGCTTGCCGACGTGCGCGCGGGCAAGGTGCAGGTGATCGCGCCGGAAGGCTTCCTCGAGGCGGCGGTGGGCGAGAATGTGATCGCCGGCCCAGCCATGCAGCGGCGCGCGATGTACCAGTTCGGCATCCCGCTGCCGAAAGGCGCGAACGGTCTCGTCAATGCCGGGATTGGTCCGGGGCTATCCACCGGTACGTCCTCGCTGATCCTGCCGACGAAGGAGATTGGCGAGACCGGCGCGACGGTGACGATCGACGGCGTGAAGATGGTCTTCCAGTTCACGCCGGGCACCGAAGCGCCAGCGGAAATGAACGTCTATTTCCCGGACTGGAAGATCGTCGACATGGCGGAGAACGCCAATGCGACGCAGCACAACATCCTCACGCCGCGCGGCGCCGTCGTGCGTGATGCGAAGGTATGGGCCGAAGGGCTCACGGAAGCCCTGCGCCTGTTCGGCGACAGCGACGTGCTGATCGCGAGCCATGGCTGGCCGCGTTTCGGCAATGACGCGATCCGCGACTATCTGGGCAAGCACCGCGACGCCTACGCCTACCTGCACGACCAGACCGTTCGCCTGATGAACAAGGGGCTCAACGGCGACGAAATTGCAGCCCGGCTGAAGCTGCCGCCAGAGCTTGATCGCGAATGGTATGACCGGCCCTATTATGGATCGCTGAGCTTCAACAGCCGCGCGGTCTACCAGTTCTACATGGGCTGGTATGACGCCAACCCGTCCAACCTTGCGCCCATGCCTCCGGTGGATACGGGCAAGCGCTATGTGGAGGCGATGGGCGGGGCGGCGCGTGTGAAGGAGATGGCGCGCGACGCCTATGACAAAGGCGACTATGCCTGGGGGGCGGAGCTGCTGAACCACGCTATCATGGCGGATGCGAGCGACGCCGAAGCGAAGGACCTGCTGGCGCGCAGCTATGACCAGCTTGGCTGGCAAGCCGAGCCGTCGACATGGCGCAACATCTATCTCACCGGCGCGAAGGAGTTGCGCGAGGGTGTCGGCGCGCCGGGCGTCAATCCGGCGTCACAGATGGCGGCGCTGGCGAACCTGCCAATCGGATCGCTGATGGACCTGCTCGCCGTCAGGCTCGATGCGGAGAAGGCGGCAGGACAGACGCTGAAACTTGCCTTCGTTCTGAGCGACAGCAATGAGCGCAGCTATGTCTCGATCGCCAATGGCGTGCTGGTGCATGAGGAGATCACAGCGCCAGTTCCGGTAGATGTCACGCTGACGGCGACGCGCGCAGATTTTCTCGGCGGCATTTTCGGCGGCCAGCCCCTGCCTCCGAAAATCGCAAGCGGTGCGGTTAAGCTGGAGGGAAATCCGCAGGCGCTGCTGAAGCTGAGCCAGTGGATGGATGCGCCCAACCCGGTGTTTCCGATCGTGACGCGGTGAAGCAGACCGGCGGCCCTGTCCTTCGTTCCGGACATGTGGCCTCCGCGTGATCGCTGCCTGACTGCCGGTCTTTGTCTGCTCCCGGGACGCCGGGTTTTCGGGGAGGCGGTTGGCTATCTCAGCCGGCCCGGTGTCGCGACTGGGCGATCAGAACAAGCTTGAGAGCCGCGAGCACAGCGTCGGTGATAGAGCCCATCTCTTCGGTCTCGCTTGCCTGTCCTGGGCTGCTTGGACATACCTGCCACCGGCCTGATGACAGCATCATGTCAGCCGTGGACGGCGGTGTGAAGACATGCGCAAAGCAGACCGTCGTTTCGAGACCATCCAGATCCTGCGGCGCTCGAAGAAGCTGGTGACGGCGGACGTGATGGCGGCCGAACGCGAGACCTCCAAACGGGCCGTCTATCGCGACATCGCGGCGCTTCTTGCGCAACGTGTTCCTATCTGTGGCGAGGCCGGCATCGGCTATGTGCTCGACAAGGGCCTCGACATGCCGCCGCTGAAGCTGACCACGGACGAGATCGAGGCGGAGGTGCTGGGCGTACAATGGGTGATCAGTCGCGGCGACCCGAAACTTGTGCGCGCGGCGCAGGACCTGCTGGCGAAGATCGAGGCCAGCGTGCCCGAGCGCCTGCGTCCCTGTATCTGCGATCCGGCGCATCGTGTCGTTCCAGCATGGGATCGCGCCGACGAGGCGATCGACCTGGGGATGGAGCGCGGCGCGATCAATGGTTCGCGCAAGATGCTGCTGGATTATCGCGACGTGGAAGGCAGGCCGAGCAAGCGCGTGATCTGGCCAATTCTGCCCGGCTACTACGAGACCACGCGGATCATCGGCGCCTGGTGTGAGGCGCGAAAGGATTTCCGGTCGTTCAGGTCCGATCGCGTGCTGTCGGCGACTGTGCTGGACGCGCGCTTCCCCGAACGTCCTTCCGCCCTGCGTGTGAAGCGGCGCAAGGCGATGGAGGCGGAGTGGAAGCGCCGCAACGCAGAGATCAACGTACGGACGGACGGGGCTGGTGCGCGAGCGCACACCCCGGAATAAAAGGCGCCGACCCCGGTAGGGGTCGGCGCAAGGGCCAATCGCGGGAGCACCGCCATTGGGAAAGTGAAAGGACTAGAACCGGATCTGCAGTTCCGCGCCGATGGTGCGGGGCGGACGGAGCGTTTCGCCAACCGTATAGCAGGAGTCCTGCGGCGGAGAGCCAGCAGCCGCAGTGGTGCGCGGTGTTGAATAGCACTCGGTCGGCGCGATAACGCGGTTGGTTCCCTCGCGGAGGCCCGCGCCCCGGCCGTCGTACACGATCTCGTCGAACATGTTCCGCACGAAGCCGATCAGCGTGAAGTTGCCATCGGCGCTCGTCCAGCTGAGACGTCCATCCGTCTGATCCCATGACGGGATCTTCGTGTAGCTACGATTGAAGATGTTGCTGAACGATATGTCCTGCCAGAAATAGCTGAGCGAGGCATCGAGCGTCGAACCGTCTTCAAAGTCCCAGGTGTAGGTGCCGTTGAGCGCGATCTTGTTCTTTGGGCTGAACGGCAGAAGGTTGCCATTCAGGTTCTGGCCCTGCACCGGGTTTGATCCAGTTGCAGGTGCTCCGAGCGGCTGAGCGGCTGGATCCTTTGCGTACGGATCGAGCGAGTGCACGAGAGCCGGCGAGTCGCCGATTTTGGGGTCGGTATAGCCGTAGTTGAAGATGAAACGCAGGTTGTCGGTCGGATACCACATGGTCTCCAACTCGAAGCCAGTGGTCGCCGTCTGCGGCAGGTTCACGTAGGCGTTGTAGGCTGGCGGGCGAACCGCGCCGCCGCCCGGATCGTCAGGCACGATCGTGTTCGAGACCTGGTACCCCTTGTAGTCATAATAGAAAAGGGTGGCGTTGGTTGTGAGGTCCCACTCGGACCATTCCTTCTTGTAGCCCAACTCAAAGGCGTCGACGAGTTCCTTGTCGGTGAACGGCGTCGGGACCAGAACGCAGAAGACGTCTGCGCAGCCGAGACCCCCGGGCTTGTAGCCGCGGTTGTACTTTCCGTAGACGAGCGTGTCGTCATCCGGCGTCCAATCGAAGCCAAGCACGCCTGTGACTTCTTGGAACTCTGCGCGCAAGTCGCGATAGCGATTGCCGGTCGTCGGGTCGAGGTAGATGCCGAACCTTGTCTTGTCGAGGCAACGCGGTGCGCCATCCGGACCGAGCGTGGGCGTTGCGTTGGCCGAAGTCTGGTTGAGGTTGACAACGCCTTTTCCTGCCACGCCGCAGTCGTTCGGACCCACGATTGTCGACGGATCGGGGCCGCCCAGTGTCCGGGTCGCGTCGATCCGGTTCGGCACCACGGCCGGAACGGTCGCATTGATGATCGCGATAGCGTTCGGTCCAAGAAGCCCCCGCAGGCCCGCATAGGCCGGCAGGAAGGAGTAAGCGCCGATGAAGCCCGTCGTTGGGCTCTCAAGGGCGGTTTCGACAACCGTATGGCTGATGAAGCGCGCATATTCGCGACCGGTCAGGAGATCGGTCGAGAAGCGGATGCCCGCGGTCAGCTTGAGCTGGTCATTTACCTCGTAGTCCGTCTGCACGAACGCGCCATACGCGTGGTTCACGTTCCGGTTGTTCGTGTGGAACATCAGCGAACCACCGGGAACCGGGGAGCCCGAGTACGAGGTACGGCCCGTATTGCTTGGAAGTTCAACAAGGGCGTTCGGCCTGGGGGCTCCCGTGAAAGGACCCGCGACCGTGAGCCAGTCCTGCGTGGCGATCGAGTCCCAGATCTGGCCGCCGGGATTGTGAACCTGGCTCGTATAGACGAGCTGGTTGTAGTTTTCCTGGTAGGCGTAGAGGCCGGCGACGACCTGTAGCGGCCCCTCCCAGGTCGATATGAAGTTCAGCTCGTTGGAGAACCAGCCACGGTTCTCGGTGTAGTCCGACTGCCGCTCCGTATATATGCGACGGCCGTTGTTCGCTGCGATGCCGCCGCACGACGTTGCCGAGCACACGAAGCTCTTCACGGCCGTGCCGTCCTGATCCTGTTGCAGGTTGTAGTTGTAGTGAACGTACCCGCCCAGGTATTTAACGTCGAAGCCGGGCGCATGATAGATCGCCTCAATCGCAAGTTCCGATGTCGGCGCCAGCTTGGCGAAGTTGGTGAAGTCCGTGTTGAACCCAAGCCGGTCGGTGATCGATGGGTTGGTTAACTGGGTCCCGACCTGGTTGAGGCCCGTAACGCCGGGGATCTGGCTCGCCCAGCCGTTGGGGCCGAGATCGGCCGTCGAGTTGAAGAAGCGCGTGTTGTAGGGATAGGGCGCGTCAACACCGGTACGGGCGCCCGGAGCGCCCTTGCGAACGTCCCACGCCAGGCTGCCTGCGCGAATCCAAAGATCGATGTCTTCACCAACGTCGAATTCGAGTTGGGCCTCGACATAGCTATCGTCCTTGCGGCCACCTTCGGTTTCGATGCCAGCGTAGTTGGTCAGAAAGCCTTCATTCTGCGCCTGGCGCGAATAGCCAATGCGATAGCGCGCCCAGTCGGTGATCGGGCCGGCGACCGTGCCGGCTGCACCAAGCACGCCGTAGTCTCCGGCGTTGAAGTTGAATTGGCCTTCGAGTTCCTCCGTCGGACGCTTGGTGATCACGTTGAGGGCGCCGCCGATCGAGTCGCGACCGTAGAGCGTGCCTTGCGGGCCACGGACGACCTCGACGCGATCGACGAAGATCGGTTCGCGGCTCGCCGGGATGGCCGACGAGAAGTAGACGCCGTCGACATAGTTCGAGATGCCTGAACGGATTCCGAAATTGTTCGATGTGCGCGTGACGCCTCGCATGCCGAGGCGGTCATTCGACGTCGAATAGCTGAGGCCAGGTGCGAAGTTGGTGTAGTCCTGAACCGTTGTCAGGCCGATCTCGTCGCGCAGTTCGGACGTGATGGCGGTGACGGCCACCGCGATGTCCTGGACGGTTTCTTCCCGCTTGAAGGCCGTAACGACGACGACGTCGCGACCGCGGTCGTCATCCTGATCCCCGGCAGGTTGGGGCGCGGTTTGCGGGCCCGTTTCAGTGTTCTGCGCAAAGGCTGGCATGGCCAGTCCAAGCGCGAGCAGGCTCACGAGTGAAATACGATTAATCTGCGCCATCCGACGCGTCCTCCCTGGCAGCGATCCTCCCGAAGCGTCCCTTAATTCTGTGTGACGCCTGCGCTCGCCTCGATTTCATCGGGTTCGCACGTGTATGAGCAGAGACGCGGCTCGATCCTGCGTCAACAGTACCGCTACGGAATGGGGCAGTTACGTAAAGCACCTTCGGTTGCGGCTTTTGCGTGCAGCGCAGCAAGAAAGGCCTCGTACGGAATGCCGTAGGGACAGACACTCACGCTCGCGTGAATTTGCGTGATGTCCGCTACGTCATTCACGCACAACCTTGAAAAGGCGATCTAAAAACTTGATACTGTCTAGGTCAGTTCTGTTGCGCCGCAGCGAATTCCTCGAGCGTGCCACGCCATAAATATTTTCATTTCCGCGAACGTAAAGGGAGGGGTTTTCTCCGCAGGCCCCGGTTTCTGCAGCGCGGCAATGGCTCTCAGATCACGTCGGCCGTGATGCTGTCGAAGTCGCCGCGCCAGAGCGCGCGTGCGCGTTCGAGGGTTGCCGCAGCGTCCTGAAAGCGCCCCTGCCCTGCCTGCGCCTTGCCCAGCACCCAGAGAGCGAGAGGATCCTGCTTCCAGGCCTTGAGCGAGGCAAGTGCTTCCGATTCGGCCTTCACGAAGTCGCCGGTTCGCAGATGGACCGCGGCGACCGAGCGGCGGACCGGATACCACCAGGCGGGGGGATCCATGTAGCCGGCCATCTCCGCTTCCTGGATCCTGGCTCCCGCAGCGAAGCGTTGAAGGGCGCGGCGGGTGTTGCCTTCGGCCATGGCAAGGCGGCCTTCGAGGACGGCGACGGCGACCTGCTGTTCTTCTTCGCCGGCGGTCTCCTTGCGAAGCAGGGCGAGTTCACCGCGTGCGCCGGCGGCGTCGCCCTTCTGAAGCAGCGCCTCGCCGCGGGCATAGGCGCGGTAGGCGCGGAACTCCGGATCATCACGCGTAACGGCGGGAACGGCGAGCATCCTGTCGGGTGCATAGCGGGCAAGCGCGACCCAGGTACGCGGCGTCGGATCCCAGCGCTGTTCGGGGCCAGAGGCGGGATAGGCGTATCTCGCATGCTCGGCATAGCGCAGCGCAAGCTCGCCATCGCCGGACATCATTGCGCCGGCGAGACCGAAAGAGAGATTGTGCGCGTAGTACATCGGCAGGATGAACTTGCCATCCATCGGCGGGCGTGGATCGCCGCCGAGGTCCATCCATTTCGTATCAGCCTCGATCGCCTGCGCGTTGACGATGGCAGCGTCCTGATAACGGCCAGCATGAAAGAAGGTGTGCGCCGGCATGTGCACGAGATGGCTCGCAAGCGGGGCGAGCTTGCCGAGCTTGTTTGCGTAAGGAATTGCATCCTCTGCGCGACCATCGAACTCCGTGCCGTGAATATAGTAATGGATCGCGCCGGTGTCGTCGGGATTGGCTTTCAGCACGGACTCGATGAGCGTGAGCGCCTGTTTGAGTGTTGACTTGTCGCCGCCACGCACGGGCATCATCAGGCTGTGGGCGGCGAGGACTGTCAGTTCGGGCGTGTTGGGATAGTCGGCCGCGATCTTCGCGAGCGCCTGACCGAAGGCGGGTTCGGTCTTGCCCTCGCCTGCCCGCGCGCCGCCGAGAATGTTCTTCTTCCCGTCGACGGCTGCTTCGGGCGCATAGCGCGCAACCATCGCATCGGCGAGGCGGATGGCGAGCTGGTCGCCGGGCTTCGCGATCGACTTCGCGCGTTCGGCTGCGGCGAGGGCTTTCTTTCTGTCTTCCTCGTTGACGCCATAGTTGAGCGTGGGACCGAGCGCCCATGCTTCGCCCCACGAACAGATCGAGCATGCAGGATCGGCGGCGACCGCCTTCTTCATCGCGGCCTTGGCGTCCTGGTGGTAGAAAGCGTGGCTGAGGGCAAGGCCGTAGTTGAACCAGTCCTGAGCGAGCGGGATGCTGGTGTCGACCTTGAAGCCGCCCGTGCCCATGCCGCCCGCGAGCTTGATGTCAGGCGCAAAGCCATCCGCACCGAGCGCTTCGGCTGAGCACAGCGCGTTTATCGCGAGCAGTGTTTCGGCTGCGCTTTGCCCGGGCGGCGCCAGCGACGCGATCGGCGTCACGACAGCTGGGCCGGTGGCGCAGGCCGTGATCGCCAGAAGGGCGAGAAGTGCGGGGCGGGTGCGCATGCAGGTCTCCGTGGCAACCGGAAACTAGACTGCGTTGGCGGACTGGGGAATGGCCATGCGGGGTCGTTCTCAGACGCGTGGGGGCGCTGAGGCAGGGGCTGGGATTTCGCGTGTTGGGAAGTGTGGGCGGGCCGCGGGCGTTGTTGAGCCCGCGCTCGTGCTTCGATGGCCGCGTACTGCGTGCGCTGCTCAGGGGGCGCTCGCTGCTCACCCCTTCCGTGCCTTTGGGGCATCTCCCGCGCCTCCGGCGCGTGAGGACTCGGTATCGGCTGATAAGGAAGTCCTGCCCCAGGGCCGCTTTGCAAGCTGGCAAGCGAAGCGTGAATGAGGAAGTCGCCGAGGGAAGCGGAGGTGCGCTGTGAAGGCTGGCTACTTCCGCTCGAACTCGCGGATCACGAAGCTTGCTTCGTTGTCGGCGTCGGCTGCGACGTGGACCGAGGATGTCTCGCGCCAGACAGAGCGGTCGAACGCCGGGAAATAGACGTCGGCTTCGGCTTCGGCGTCGACTTCGGTGAGGGTCATGTGCGTCGCAACCGCAAGGCCTGCGGCGTAGATGTCGGCGCCGCCGATGACCGAGACTTCGGGGACGCTGACTGCGGACGCCATGGCGCGGGCGGCGGCAAGGGCCGGCGGCAGACTTGAATAGACGAAGGCGCCGGGCGCCAGGAAATCGAGATTGCGCGTGGCGACGATGTTGGGCCGACCGGGGATAGGCCGCCTGGGCAGGCTTTCCCAGGTCTTGCGCCCCATCACCAGTGGGGTCTTCGCTGTGACGCGCCGGAAATTGGCCATGTCGGCCTTGAGCCTGAACAGCAGACGATTGTCACGCCCAAGCTCCCCCCGCCTGCCTATCGCAGCGACGATGCGGACGCCGATGGTGTCGGCTGTGACGGGAAAGGTGGACGTTGCCACGTGGAACTCTGTAATGACTGGCGCGAAGGACGCGCAGTGGACCGGCTTTGGCGACATGCGCAAGTGCTGAGAATGGATCGGGCATGGATGTTGTCTGGAACGAGTTCGTGTCGATTGTCGCCTCGCGCGATCCGGCGCACCTTCCCTTTGTTCTCGCAGGTCTTCTGGCGACAGGCTTTCTGATCTGGCGGCTGAAGGGCCGCGCCTGGGCTTATCTCTATGTCGCGCTGATCCCCTTCCTGAACTGGAGTTTCGGCAAAGTCAGCGGCGTTGACGCAACTGACCAGCTCGGCTGGCTGTTCGGTACGGCGCATACGATCCTCGTGAACCCGCTCACCATTGCGACCGGCCTGGTCTTCGTGATCCGGGACTTCGTTCAGCGCGAGATGGGGCATCGCGTGCTGGTGCTGATGGCCCTCGCGATCGGATGGTCATTCTACTATTCGTGGCCGGTCATCGCGATTGCGTCGGGCATTGCGTTTGCGATCTCCGAGACGGTGGACTGGCTCTTGTTCACCTTCACCAAGTACCGGCTCTCGACACGCATCCTGCTGTCGAGCGCCCTTGCGGCGCCGATCGACACCACGGTGTTCCTCTATGGCGCGGACCTCGCTCAGGTGATGGCGGGAACGGCCGCGCCAGGCGACATGCTGAACCTGCCGAACTGGATACTGTTCATCCTCGGCAAGATGGTCGGCGCAGTTGTGGTGTCGTGGATGATCCGCCAGCGCGAGAACCGCGGCGAGGTCGATCCCGCCGCAGCTTAAGTCTTGGGTCTTTTTCGCAGTGCCATGAACAGGGCCACACCGCCGAGAACGAGCAGTCCGCCTGAAACATCGAGCCGCGCAATAGCCCCGGCGATTGAGATCCTGCCGGCCAGAACCTGGCCTGTCTCATAGCCGGCGCGGGCGATCACGATCAGGGCGTAGACGGCATAGATGCCGGCCAACGCGGAATTGATCGCTATCTGCAGACGTGATTGGGGCATCGGCAATTCTCCCGAACGCGAATGACCCTGCGCGGAAGCTGGACAAGATCGGTTGAGAACGTAAGGGAAAACAAAAAGGCGGCCCGACAGGACCGCCTTTTCGCAACTCTTGCGAGTCTTGGTTACAGCCTAAGCCGGTAAGGGCTTAGTGCGGCGCAGCCGGAGCAGCCGGAGCAGCAGCCGGGTCAGCGGCCGGAGCAGCAGCCGGGTCAGCCGGCGCCGCCATCGGGTCGGCAGCCGGAGCCGGGGCCGGCTCGGCAGCCGCCGGAGCAGCGGCGGGGGCTTCAGCGGCCGGAGTTTCGGCAGCCGGAGTTTCGGCAGCCGGAGTTTCGGCAGCCGGAGCGCAGGCAACGAGAGCAGCGGTCGCAACCGCAGCAGCAACGATCAGTTTGAACGACATTGGATAGATCCCTCCGACGGATCACACCCGCCTCGGGGATTAATGTCCGGGCGGCCCGTGTGTTTGTTATGGGAGCGGGAAAAGCACAAGATGTTGATGTGTTAGGTTTCAGTTAGTTTGCGGCCTGCTGGTTAACGATGCGACCCGAGGCGTTTGCCGGGCGCGATTCGAGGCCCGCTTACAGTTCAGGATCGGAAATTCAGGTCGGGAACGAAACGCCTTGAATCTATTGGACTGTCAGGTAGATGTCTTGTTGCACTTGCAACATCCTGTCTGCGGCTCAGACCGCGACAGGGGCCTTTATGTGGGCGTCGGACACGTAATTCGTTAATGTGAAATCTTCGTAATCCCACCCGAACAGGTCGGATTTGGATGGATTGATCATCAGGGTGGGCAGCGTCTTGGGCTGACGCTGGAGCTGGAGGCGAGCCTGCTCGAAATGATTCGCGTAAAGGTGGACGTCGCCGAAGCTGTGCACGAACTCGCCAGGCTCAAGCTTCGTCGCCTTCGCCATCAGGATGGTGAGCAGCGCGTAGGACGCGATGTTGAACGGCACGCCGAGGAAGACGTCTGCGGAGCGCTGGTAGAGCTGGCAGGACAGTTTTCCGTTAGCGACGAAAAACTGGAACAGGCAGTGGCAGGGCGGGAGCGCCATGCGGTCAACCTCGGCGGGATTCCAGGCCGAGACGACGAGACGCCGCGAGTTCGGGTTCTGGATGATTTCGTCCCTGACCCACGCGATCTGGTCGATGGTGCGGCCGTCAGGAGCTGCCCAGCTGCGCCATTGCTTGCCGTAGACGGGGCCCAGATCGCCGTCCGGGCCGGCCCACTCATCCCAGATGCTGACGCCGCGCTCCTGCAGCCATTTCACATTGGTCTCGCCGCGCAGGAACCAGAGCAGCTCGACGATGATGGAGCGGACGTGGAGCTTCTTGGTGGTGACAAGCGGAAAGCCTTGCGAAAGATCGAAACGCATCTGGCGTCCGAACACGCCGCGCGTGCCAGTGCCCGTGCGGTCGCCGCGATCGACGCCGTTGTCGAGGATGTCCTGGAGCAGGTCGTGATACTGGCGCATGAGTCGAATCCGGCAGAGGTCGGCTAAACTTTTGAGGGCGGGCGCTTGCGTTGACAAGGCGCGGGCGAGCCGGCGGCCTGTGGAGAACTTTTCAGCGCGGGGCTTATGACGACCTGGGCGCGAGGGAATAGCCCTCGACGGCCGCACTACTCCGCCGCCTTCGCTTTCGCCGCCGCCAGTCGCCAGTCAAGCCAGGCGCGGACCCAGGCATTGGTGCGGGACGCGGCGCGGGTGGGGAGGCGGTTGAAGGCGTGGGGGCTTTCAGGGACGAGGATGAGGCGCGCATTGCCGCTCGCAGCCTGCCAGCGTTCGGCGATGAGGCGGCTGTCGTCGACCAGCGGATCAATCGTCCCCACCAGGAAGATCGCCGGCGGGAGACGCGCGAGATCGGCATAGAGCGGGGAGACGTCGGGCTTGCGCATGCCCTGTTCGTCTCTGTCGGGCAAGAGCCGTGCGATGCCGGGGACCATGGCGGGGCCATCGAGTACGAGCGTGTCCGGGCCGGCGGCGCGGACGCTGGGCGTCGCAGAAAGATCGTAGGGGCCGTAGAAGAGGGCCGCGCCGCGCAGGCGGGCGAAGTCCCTGCGTGTGTCGCGCAGGCGAAGCATGGCGCAGGCGGCAAGATGCGCGCCGGCGGACTCACCGCCGATGAAGAGATCATGCGCGCCGAATTCGGGGTCGGCGTTCTCGAACACCCAGTCGGCGGCGGCGTGACATTGTGCGATCTGGTTCTCGAAGGTGATGTCGGGGAGCGTGGTGTAGTCCACGCTGACGACGGCGATGCCTTCGCGCACGATCGCGGCGTTGACGGCGTCATCCATCGACGCCGTGCCGATCGACCAGCCGCCGCCGTGATAGTCGATGTAGACGGCGCGTGGCGGCAGGGTCCGCGGACGGAGAATGCGCAGCGCGAACCTGTGGCCGTTGTGCATGACGCGGCGGGTGGAGACGCTGAGGCCGCGCGTGCCGATCGGCACAATGGCCTGCGCGCCGAGCATGGTCTGGATCATCATGCGGCCAAGCGGCGTTGGCGCGCGGAAACGCGGCGCCCAGCGCAGGCGACGGTTCATGCTGCGCACTTCGGCCAGTTCTGCGGCGGTGAAGTCGGGGAAGGGTTCGCGCATCGGTTCGTCCTGCTGGTCACGCCAAGATAGTGCGGCATGGGGAATTCTGAAACGGGGAACGGCCTGTTGCGTCTTTTGCGAGACTTCGGGCCTTTGCGTTGTCCCAGAAGTGAAACACAAAGGTACAAAGCCTTGGACGCGGGGCATAAAGGCGAGACGCGAATGGTTGGTGTTCCTCAGATCAGCCTGCAGAATGGCATGCATGCGGCCGGGCCGCGCGAGTGGCAGCAGCTGGGAGCGATAACGGCGGAGGCGTTTGCGGAGGATCCGGTGAATCTCTGGATCTTCGGAAACACCGGGCCGATGGCGGATGTGTTCGGGGCGCTGGCGCGGAGCGTGTACCTGAAGCGCGGGTTCTGTCATGTCAGCGGCGACGAGGGCGCGACGATGTGGAGCCATTCGTCGGCCGATCGCGAGCCGGGGCCGATCGCCATGCTGGGGCTTGTCTCGAGCATCATGCGCAAGGGTACGAAGGGCGCAGCAAAGCGCGGGATGACGGCGGCAGAGACGATGGCGCGCGAGCATCCCTCCACGCCGCATCTCTATCTGTTCACCATCGGCACGCGGAAGGCCGCGCGCGGAAAGGGGTTGGGCAAGCGACTGCTGGCGCCGGTGCTTGCGGCGGCGGACCGGGAGGGCCTGCCCTGCTATCTCGAAAACTCCAATCCGGCGAATATGGGCTTCTATCGCGCGCATGGATTCGAGCGGATGAAGGTGTTCGCTGCGGGGCCAGGCGGGCCGCCTCTGGAAGCGATGTGGCGGGAGCCGCGTAAGGATTAGTCCAGCAACGCGATTGCTTCCACCTCGATCAGGAAGTCAGGGTGAACGAGCGCGGTCGTGCCGACCATGGTCGAGGCGGGGTAGTTGCCTTCGGGCAGATGCGCGAGACGCACCTTGCGGATCTCTGCCGCGCGGGCCGGCGTCAGGTCGACGACATAGGTGACCAGCTTGAACACCTGACGCATGTCGGCCCCGGCGGCGGACAGGGCGATCTTGAGATTCTCGTAGACCTGTTCGGTCTGCGCAGCGATGTCGCCCTTGCCGACGGTCTCGCCGGCGGCGTTGAGGGCGACCTGTCCCGAGACGTGGACTTGTCGTCCCGCTGTCACGAGCGTTGCGTGCGAATAGCCGGTCGGCTTCGAGAGCGTCGGCGGATTGAGGCGCTGGATCAGCATGAATGCTCCCTGTCTTGTGGAGCGCGCTTACCGCAGATCGGGACCGGCGTCGCGCCTCAGATCGAATCGAGGCCTTCCATCAGCGCGGGATCGATCTCGGCGCGCTTGCCTTTTCGATAGTCGCCGACTGTCCTGACAGCCTCGTCGCGACTGAGGCCCTGACGATCCACCAGGCGCTCGATGAGCGTATACTCGTCCCTGTTCCATGCGGAGGGGCGGCGCGCTTCGCTGGGCTTGCCTGTCTTGATCATCTCGAACTCCGTCAACGTGCGCATGCCTGAAACGAAATGCACCGAGAAACGCCCCTCAGCACGAGATGCTTCCTGCGCGCTCATATGGGGCGCGTTTCAGGCAATTGAACGGCGTCACAAAGGTTTCTTGTTTCGCAGTTGATGAGGTGAGCTGACGATGCAGGTCAGCCGCCGTCGTTGCGGCGAGGGAGGTTCGCATTGTGCGGTTGCGAGATGGCTGGCGCCTGGCGAGGCGCGCGGCCTGAGCTTTTACCTGGGCGAATCTTCTGCGGGCGCTGCGGGGCCATCGGCTTCGAGCAGCTTCATGCGGAAGAGAAGGCCTGCGAGGCCTGCGCCGATCAGGGGCGCAACGATGAAGAGCCAGAGTTGCTGCAGCGCGATACCCTGCGCGAAGACAGCGGGGCCGAAGGAGCGCGCGGGGTTTACCGACACGCCGGTGACCTGGATGCCGACGATGTGGATCACGACGAGCGTCAGACCGATGGCGAGGCCGGCGAGCATGGCGGGCGAACCCTTCTGCGTGACGCCGAGGATGACAACGAGGAACAGGAAGGTTGCAACAACCTCGAAGATGAAGGCGGCAGTGAGTTCGTAATTGCCGAGATAGCCCTCGCCATAGCCGTTGGCGCCGAGGCCCCATTCCGTCATCACGAAGAGCGGGTTGCCGGTGGCAATGACATAGAGAATGCCCGCTCCCGCGAGCGCGCCGAGGAATTGCGCGACCCAGTATTGCACCATGTCGCCCGCGCCCATGCGACCGGCGAGGAAGGCGCCGAAGGAGACGGCGGGGTTCACATGGCAGCCCGAGATAGGGCCGATGCCATAGGCCATGGCGACGATGGCGAGGCCGAAGGCGAAGGAGATGCCGAGCTGGCCGACCTCCCCGCCCGCGAGCACGGCGGAGCCGCAGCCAAAGAACACGAGCGTGGCCGTACCGATGAACTCCGCGATGAACTTCTTCATGAATGTCCCTACCCGGACTGGGCTCTATCCATCCGCCTTCGATGACGGAACGCCATGGGCGTGGCTGAAGGGGATTGCGAACATATACAGAACGTTCTATTTATGTTCTCGCGGTCGGCAGGGTCGATTCGAGAGTGGAGGCACGCCATGAACGGTTATGTGACGCTGGATACGCGGGATCTGGGCCGCGCTGCGAAATTCTACGACCGTCTGGCGCGGGAACTGGGCGCGCGGCGTTCCATGGAGGACGCTGATTGCGTTGCCTGGGGGATTCCAGGCGGACCGGCGAGCATCAGCGTGGTGGCGAATGGCGACGCGCCTGGAGCGGCGGCCGCTGTTGCGCTCGAGGCCGCGGACCCGGAGCAGGTGCAGCGGCTGTTTGAGCTGGCGATCGAACAGGGCGGCGCGCCGGAGGCGGAGCCTTGTGAACGTGGGGGCTTCTATGCGGCGAGCTTCCGCGACCTCGACGGCAACCGGCTGAGCGCTTTCTGCATCACGCGACACTGAGTTCAGTTGCTTGCGTTGGGCGTCCTACGTCTGGAGCAGGAGCCTCCGCGATGTACGTCATTCCCTGGTTTTTCCCGATCGCGCTGGCCGCGTTCCTGCTGCTCGCGGCGGGGGCAATGCTGCTGACAGTGATGGGCTTGGATGTGGGTCTGATGCCGGGCTGAGCGGCGCGCAGAACAGTTGTTTGCGGTTAAGGAATTCGCGCCTATATTCGTCCTGTCTTCGCAAGAAGACTATGGCGATAAACCCTCGCGCAATAAGCAGACCGGACCCGGGGGCAGTGCCCGGCGGCTCCACCAGATTTCTCTCCGGGCATTGGCCGGACTGTCTGGGGCCGACACAGGATCGACGGATGTGTAAAGGCGAAGACTTTGCCCGCTTTGGCCCCGATAGAAGCCTTTTACGCAATAGTTGCCAATGACAACTTTGCTCCGGAAATGCGCCTCGCTGCGTAAGCAGCTGGTGTTTTCCAAACCTAAGTCCTTAGCTCTAGCAAGCTAAGGCGGGGCTCGGGGCGGCGCCTGGCAACAGAAGCCGCCCCACTTGTTTTCTGACATTGTCGTTCGACTTCTCCCTCCCCTTGCGGCGGCGATCTATGTTGCGTTGGACAACATGGATGCTTCAGGATGAAACGTAAACGGTGCGAGCCCCCCACGGATTGAGCGTCTTCCACCCTTGCCAACTTGAGGTCCATCGTTTGCGCAACGTTGGAGCTCAGCTGTGCAGAAAACTTTGCAAACTTTCCTGCAATCAAGCGATGAGCGCGTTTCCCGGCTGGAGGTCCTGGAGGGGCCGACGGGCCGAAGAAACTGGCCTGACGAGGTCAAGGCGCGGATCGTGGCCGAGACGCTTGCTCCGGGAGCCCGTGTCTGTGAAGTCGCTCGTCGCCATGGCGTTGTACCGCAGTATCTGACGACCTGGCGGAGGCTGGCGCGAGAAGGTCGGCTGACACTTCCGGCGAATGGGTCGGCCTCGTTCGTTCCGCTTGTGGTTGGCGATACGCAGGAGGGGCAGCTGACCGCACCGGTGTTGGTGCACATCGAGATGGAAGTCGCAGGTGTCCTGGTGCGCTTGCCTGCGGATATCTCGTCGAGGCGGATCGGCGAGATTGCGGCGGAGTTGCGCCAGCCATGATCCTTCCTGCGCAGAACATCAGGATCATGGTGGCGGCCAAGCCCGTGGACTTCCGTCGCGGTCATGATGGACTTGTCGCTGTGGTTCAGAGCGAGCTCGGTCTTGACCCGCATTCTGGCGTTGTCGTGGTCTTCCGATCGCGCCGCGCTGACCGGATCAAGGTGCTGGTCTGGGATGGCACGGGGCTTGTCCTCGTCTACAAGCGTCTCGAGCAGGGCAGCTTCGCCTGGCCGCCGATCCGTGAGGGCGTCATGAAACTCTCGGTCGCCCAGTTCGAAGCGCTCTTTGCCAGCCTGGACTGGCGCCGCGTGCACACGCCGAAAGTTCTGCCGCCGGCTGCGGCGGAGTGACTCGCTACAGAAAAATCCGCACACCGGTCTGCAGCTGAGGCGCGAAGCAAGTTATAATGCTTGCCATGACCGACGCACTCGCCACGCTCGATCTGTCTTCGCTCCCGACCGATGTTCGGGAGGTGCTTCTTGCGCAACAAGCCATCATCAGGACGGAGCGTGAGGCGCGGGAACAAGAGAGCGCGGCGCATGCTGCGATGCGTGAGGCGCAGGCAAAGCTCGAAGACCAGAATGCCGAGCTCAGCGCCTACAATGCGCGCCTCGAATATCTGGTGAAGGAGTTCCACCAGGCCCTTTACGCAAAGCGCTCCGAGAAACTCAATCCGGACCAGCTGGATCTTCTGTTCGAGGAGCTGGAGACAGCGATTGCACAGACCAGGGCTGAGGCAGAGACGCGTGATCCCCCCAACCGTCGTGAACCGGCTCAGCGCAATATAGGCCGCCTGCCCGAGCACCTGCCGCAGATCGAGCGTGTGATCGCGCCCGCCTCCACGCTCTGCCCTTGCGGGTGCGGTGAGATGGCGAAGATCGGCGAGGATCGCACCAAGCGTCTCGATATCATCCCGGCGCAGTTCCGGGTGATCGTCACGGTCCGCCCAAAGTATGCGTGTCGGACATGCGAGACGGGCGTCGTTCAGGCGCTGGCGCCGGCGCACCTGATCGAGGGTGGGCTGCCGACCGAGGCGCTGATCGCACACGTGCTGGTCGGCAAGTATGCCGATCATCTACCGCTGTACCGCCAGGCTCAGATCTACGCCCGCTCCGGGGTTGACCTGGATCGCTCGACGCTTGCTGGCTGGGTTGGCAAGGCTGGGTTCCATCTGGCTCCTCTGGTCGACCGGCTGGCAGAGCGTCTCAAGCAATCGAAGACGCTGTTCATGGATGAGACCCGGGCGCCGGTGCTCGACCCCGGTCGGGGACGCACAAAGACGGGATATCTCTGGGCACTGACGCGTGATGAGCGCGGCTGGAGCGGGGCTGATCCCCCCGGCGTCGTCTACTTCTATGGCGATGGGCGCAGTGGCGACTTCGCTGCCGAGTTCCTCGACGGCTTTACCGGCACGCTGCAGGTTGATGGCTATGCCGGCTACAAGCAGCTGACCCGCGAGGGACGCAATGGTGGCCCGATCGTGCTCGCCAACTGCTGGGCGCACGCGCGGAGAAAGCTGAAGGAGATCTTCGACGCGAGCGGGTCGCCGATCGCTGAGGAAGGGCTCAAGCGGATCGCGGAGATCTATCGCATCGAGACCGACATCCGTGGGCTTGGGCCCGAACAGCGCCTCGCCATGCGTCAGCAACTCTCGGCCCCGCTGGTCGCCGCGTTCGGGGCCTGGCTCAAGGAGAAACGCTCGCGCATCTCGGCCAAGTCGCGGCTCGGCGAGAAGCTAAGCTACATCCACAATCACTGGGCTGGTCTCCAGGTCTTCCTCACAGACGGGCGTGTCGAGATCGACAACAATCCCGTTGAAAACCGCATCAGGCCGATCGCTCTTGGCAGGAAGAACCATCTGTTCTGTGGCCATGACGAGGGAGGCCGTTCCTGGGCCCGCATCGCCTCACTCATTGAAAGCTGCAAGCTCAACGGCGTCGACCCGCTGGCCTATCTGACGGC
>Ga0247832_1000857_pt1 | contig 58821 bp, 56 predicted proteins | sample LaCruzMarch2015__10_FD_192407 | JGI IMG/M metagenome (GOLD analysis project Ga0247832, IMG submission 192407) | Freshwater microbial communities from meromictic Lake La Cruz, Castile-La Mancha, Spain - LaCruzMarch2015_4m | ecosystem: Environmental > Aquatic > Freshwater > Lake | place: Spain... | reverse complement strand
GTGCGAACGACAATCGACACCGCGCGGCTCAAAGGCGCAAATCCCTTCGACGTCATCCTCGCTACCCTCGCCTGAACGCGCCCAGAACGGTCAAAACGCGGCCTGCCGAAGGGGTGGGTAATTACCGTTGTGGTGCTGGCCGACAACTCTTCAAGAGTGATGGAGATCGTCATCCACGGCGATGTCTCCGAACAGGTACTGAAACAAGAGGCAGGGCGGCTCCGAGATGAGCTGCAGCTACTGGACGAGATTTCGTTCGCTGAGGTCAGCAATGTCCGAGACTACGAGATTCGGATCGAGATCAACCGCGACACCCTGCGCGCATTCGGTCTGACCTTAGGCGACGTAGCCCGTGTTGTGAGCGAGAACTCACTTGAGCTGCCGGGCGGGTCGATCGAGACAAATTCGATCTCAATCCCGATCCGAACAGTCGGCCGCAACCTCACGCAGGCCGATTTTGAGAGTATCATCATCAGGGCCGGGGAGAACGGTGCCAAGGTGCTGTTGCGCGATGTCGCGACGGTGGTGGACGGATTTGAAGATGCAGACCTAGCCGCGTCCTTTGGAGGGCAGCCGGCCGCTTCGGTCAATGTCTTCCGGGTAGGGAATGAACAGATCCTGGGGATCGTTGCGGAGGCGAGGGCTTACCTCGACGGCACCTTCCGAGCCAGCCTTCCCAAAGGCATCGAGGTAACGGTCTGGCAGAACGAAGCGGACTCCCTGAGAAGCCGACTGGACCTGTTGCTTGAAAATGCAGTGGTCGGACTTGCTCTCGTGGTGCTCTCACTGGCGCTTTTTCTCGACTTGCGCCTGGCCATCTGGTCAGCCGTTGGTATCGGGATATCTTTCGCCGCAACGTTCATCGTCATGGGGTTCCTTGATATCTCGATAAACCAGATATCACTGTTCGGGTTCATACTTGCGGTCGGCATAGTGGTGGACAACGCCATCGTCGTCAGCGAACGGGTGTACACCAACGGCCGCGGTGGCATGACGCCGCTCGAGGCTGCGATCAAGGGAGCACAGCGCGTTGCGGTGCCGGTCGTGTTCTCGACTCTGACGACAATCGTCGCCTTCTGGCCGCTCCTGCAACTGCCTGGCACGCTGGGCAAATTCCTGGCAGATATTCCCATCATCGTGATTATGGTTTTGATCATGTCGATGCTGCAGGCGCTGCTCATGTTGCCCCGCAACCTGTCCCTGCACGACTTTTCGGCAAGCCACCGGCCGAACATCGTTCTGCGGGCCGCCAACCTGGTGCGAACAGTTGTTGAGAGTGGCATGCAGTGGTTCATCCGGGTCCCGCTCGACGCGCTGCTGCGGCTGACCACCTGGGGCTTCGCCATCCTCGTTCCGATTGCGGCCGCCATTGGCTTGATCGTGATGTCGGTTGGGGTTCTCGCCTTCGGCTATGTGCGGTTCGAGTTCTTCCCGTCAATCGAATCGGACCGCGTCACGGCGCGGATCGAGATGACGGATGGAACAACTTTCGCCCTGACTGAGGCAGTGGCCGAAACCGTTCGACGCGCTGCGGTGGTCGCTGGTGACAAGCTTCAGTCCAGTTTGCCTGAAGCCACGCCTCCAGTGATTGTCGGTGTGAACGTGGTGGTCGGAAGAGGAACCGGCGGCGGCGGTCCAGAGGGCGGAAGCGCCGAAAGCGGCTCAACTATTGCCAGTGTCGTTGTTCGACTGACGGATCCCGAACAAAGGAGCTGGCCAAGCTCCGATTTCGAGCAGGCCTGGCGTGACGCAGTCGGGAACATAGCGGGGGTGAACCAACTCACCGTATCGGCTGAACTGATCGGAGCGGGAGACCCTATTGCGGTGGAACTATCCCTGCCGGAGGGGCAGGATATTGCCGCAGTGGTGGCCGACCTGCGAGAGCGCCTGGGCGCCATCCCCGGTGTCTTTGGTCTGCGTGACGACAATTCGACGGGGCGGCTGGAGTACAAGCTGGCCCTGAAGGACGAAGCCCGGATCTACGGCATCACACTGGAGGATCTGGCCACCCAGACCCGCGCCGGGTTCTTTGGGATCGAGGCGACCACGGTGCAGCGCGGGGCGGACAATGTCGCTGTCGTTGTTGGTTTTCCAAAAAACGAGCGGAACAGTCTGTCGGATCTGCTTGATACGCGAATTGCGAATGCCGCTGGCGACGTTTTCCCGCTTGGCACTGTGGCCCTCATCGAAGAAGCCGTTGCCGCGACCCAGATCCTGCGCCGGGATGGCCGGCAGGTCACAACAGTTGTTGGCGATCTGGACACCGCGGTTGCGACGTCCGGTCGAGTCAACGGCGTGATCGCCGCGCAGATCATTCCTGCGCTCGCCTCGAAGTATCCAGGGCTCATTGTCGAGCTTGGCGGTGAACAGCGTAGTCAGGGCGACGCGCAGGCAGCCCTTGGGACAGCGCTGGCGATCGCTCTTTTCGTGATCTATGCGCTGCTGGCTCTGGTGTTTCGTTCCTACGTCCAGCCAATCGTTGTGATGTTTGCGATCCCGCTTGGCCTTATCGGCGCGGTGGCCGGTCACTACATCGTCGGTATTCCACTGACGATTCTGTCGGTGTTCGGAATCATCGGTCTCGCCGGGGTGGTCATCAACAACAGCCTTGTGATGGTCGACGTGTACAATGAGCACATCAACAATGGGCTGCCCGTCCGCGAGGCGGTGATCCGCGGGACGAAGGAGCGGTTTCGACCGATCTTTCTGACCTCTGTGACGACGTTTCTTGGGGTATACCCCCTGACGACGGAAACCTCGCTGCAAGCGCAGTTCCTCATTCCGCTTGCCGTCTCGATCGGCTACGGCGTTCTTTTCGGCAGTGTCCTGATCATTCTTTGCGTACCCGCGCTCTTCATGCTGCAGAGGTATCTGGCCAGCACTGTGGGAGCGATGGTATCCGTTGTGTCCGGACGCCAGAAACCGGCCGGTTCGCCGCTTCGGCCAGACGCTGGCTGATGGAGTTCCGGCGGAGGGCCTTGCCGCGCGTGCGTGCGCGGTAACTCGAAATGCAGCCAACGAACTCCGTCGGTACAGGCCATCCACCTGAGATGGCGGAGGCGATCCATGATCGGCATGTCCCGGGCCGTCTCATCTTCAGATCGCATGACTCTGCGGGGGGCGTCGAATGTTACTCCAAGGCCCCCGTCAAACGAATGCCACAGGGCTCGACAAGCCCGCTGAGCACGCTCCGGGCTATGGCCTTCAATTTGGAGAACCTGCAGATTTGCTGTCACGTCCTGCAACACGAGGTCTTTCGCGTTCTTGTGCAGCAGTGCAGCGAGCGAGGTAGCTGGCAAGTTCCACCAGACCGAATTCCTCAACGACCTCATTGAGAGAAAGCGCGGGATCGAGCCGTGAAATGCTGAACAAATGCTCTTCTCCGCGCGTTTCAACGATCAGGCGGTCACCATACCGCCGCTGTACGGCCACTAGCTGCTCTGCTTGGCCGTCCGTATGAAACCAGCGCTGGTCGAGGTCCATGTCGGAACTGACCAGCCGGCCCCAGCGACTGGTCGACGTCAGGACCCTACCCGACCGGTCGATAATCTTCCCGACATAGGACTGGACCGCAGAGACCACGACGAAGTCGTGCAGGCAGGCATACGCCTGTAGCGGGAAGCCACCCTCGTAAGCCGATATCCAGGCAACTATGTCTGCGCCCTCGGCCTTCATGCCGGCCCACAACCCGCGCCAGTTGAGATCAAAGCAGATAGCGAGACCGATACGACCTATATCGGTATCGAAGACGCCGATCGAACTCCCCGGAGTCACTCCACCGTCGATCTCCCCTTCGGTTGGGTGGCGCTTGGCGTAAGTGCCGATCAGCTCCCCGTCGCGTCCAAAGAGAACGGACACGTTCTCGATACGCCCGCCGCGCTTGAGGAAGGCGCCCGCCACCAAGTTTAAGCGATTCGCGCGAGCCCGCTCCGACATGGCCGCAAACGACGGACCGTCTATTGGCTCGGCCACTTCTGCGATGCGTGCGCTGGACAGGCCTGCAGCAGCAAACGTTTCGGGCAGGCAGACAAGGTCCGCCTGCTGGGCGCCGGCCACGTCGATAAGTGCTAGGCCACGGGCTAGTGTCTCCACCGGATCCGGCTCAGACAGGTTGTATGGCGGCGAAAACGGCTCGAGTGTTGCAATTGATGTCGTAGCTATGCGTGCGAGTTTCTTCATCCATTCTTCCTTGAGCCGACGGAGATCCGCTTGTTCCCAACCTTCAACAGGCGGTGGAGGTTGTCGAGGGCATGAGTGGCCCACCGGCACCATGCAACGGTGCCAGCGCGGAACGAGTCCAGATCGGCCCATCTCACAAAGCCGGGGCAGCAATCCCCGCCAGGTAGGCCTCCATCGCCATCAGCCACCGGTCTCCACAACAATGAGCAGCTAGTTGGAGAAGCTCGAAACGTAGGCCAAGGTCGACGCGATCCTCTGGACCATCCTCCAGCATTGGGCGTGAGGTTGCCCAGCGAGGAGTGCGGTCTGTGGCTGTTCCAGTCCTCCTTCCATACGCTGGCCGTCGACCGCAGCAGCTGGCTAAGCTGCTCATTGTTTAGCCATTTCGCCCAACCGGCGTGTCAATGTGCAGAAACGAATGACACTCCCGTTGACATGAGTAGGCCATGTGTTAGCGTGCAATACATATCGTATACAATCCCAATTCAGGAGACATCATGCGTTCGTTTGCCACGTTCGTTTCTGTTCTCGCCTTGTCTGCAGCGGTGGTGGCACTGCCGGTTGCGGCTCTGGCGCAGCCGGCAGGTACGTTAGTCATCGCCGACAACGAGACACCGGAAAACCTTGATCCGGCCAATGCCACCAACTCCACGGTGAACGAACTGCTCATCGGCGTTTACGACGCCCTGGTGCAGTTCACCGCTGGCGAAACCAGCGTCACGCCCCGCCTCGCGACCGAGTGGTCGGTGGCCGATGACGGGCTGAGCTACACCTTCAAGCTGCGTGAGGACGTCAAATTTCACGACGGTACGCCGATGACCGCCGAAGACGTGAAGTTCACCTTCGATCGCCTGCAGGCGGCGTCGGGCAATGTCCTCAACGATCTTGGCGCCTTCACCGGGGCCGAAGTCATCGATCCCTACACGGTCAAGCTGAACGTCTCGGCGCCGTTCGGGCCGTTCATCTCGGCACTCTCGCGCGTCTATATCGTCAACAAGGCGCTGGTCGAGCCCCACATGGCCGACGACAACGCGCGCCAGTGGCTGGCAGCCAACGAGGCCGGCTCGGGCCCCTACAGCATCACCTCCTACAACCCCACCGAGGCCGTCTCGCTCAAGGCTTTCGCCGACTACTGGGGCGGCTGGGAAGGCAACCACGTCGACGAAGTGGTTTTCCGCTACATCACCGAACCGTCGACCCAACTGAGCCTGCTGCGTTCGGGTGAAGTGCACATCGCCCCCGACATCACGGTCGAGGACAAGCTGGCGTTGCAGAGCGATCCGAACTTCCGGCTCGATATTGGCGCCGCCGCGACGCCGCTCTACTTCATGATGAATTCCGCCAGCACTGGTCTCACCAGCAATCCCGAATTCCGCAAGATGCTGTCGCTGGCTTTCGACCGCCAGTTGCATCTCGATGCTGTGCTCATGGGCCTCGGGACCCTGCCTGACGGTCCGCTGCCGGTCGGCTGGCTGGGCCATACCACCGGCACCGAAGCCACCTACGATCTCGATGCGGCCAAGGCCCTGGTTGATGCCAATGGCTGGGCCGGGACCAAATTGTTGGTCCGCTATTTGCCCGCGATCATGGAAGAGCAGCGCGCGGTCGAGCAGCTGCAGTCGAACCTTGCTGAAATCGGCATCACCCTGGAGGCCGAAGGCATGACCTGGCCGGCTCAGGCCGCTACCACGGCGGCAGTCGAGACGACCTCCGACCTCAACATGCTGTACAGCTTCCCGGCCTTCCCGGATCCGCACGCAGTGCTCAACAGCAGCTTCAACAGTGCGCTGACCGGCGTAAATGGCGGCTATAACTGGTCGCAGTACTCAAATCCCGTTGTGGACGAACTCCTCAACAAGGCCGCGGCATCCGCAGACCAGGACGAACGGGCTGCCCTCTACGGTGAAGTGCAGAAGCTCGTCGGCGCCGACAACGTAGTGATTACCGTGTCGTTGCCCGGCTCTACGGTGGCGCTGGCCGCCAATGTGGAAGGCTACGTCTACAACGCGGCGCACCACAATACCTTCAACTACATGGATATCGGCCTGAAGTGAGTTCAGGCTGTCGTAGACGAAGGGACAGGGTATGACTTATGCCATCCAGCGGATTGCGTTCTCGATCCTGTCCCTTTTCATTCTGCTGCTGACAACTTTCCTGCTCAGCCACGTCATGGCCGGCGATCCCGCCATCGTAGCCGCCGGGCCCAATGCCGGTGCCGCCAAGATAGAGGCTCTGCGCCAGCAGATGGGGCTGAACGACCCCATCTTCATACAGTTCTTCATCTACTGCGGCAGCATCCTGCGCGGCGACCTTGGTACCTCCTGGTTCACCCAGCAGCCGATTGCGCAGGACCTGCTGCGCGAGTTGCCGCCCTCACTCGAGCTCGTGCTGCTGGCAATGTTGATCAACCTCGCCGTGTCCATGCCGCTGGGGCTGATCACCGCGCGTTATGCGCATTCGAAGTTCGACGACATGGTGCGACTGGTCGTCATGGCTGGCGCCGGACTGCCGGTGTTCTGGATCGCCATCCTCCTGCAACAGATCGTCGCCGGAAACTGGGGACTGCTTCCCATTGCCGGGCGCCTCAGTTTTGCCAATCGAAGCTTCAGCGGGCCGACAGGTTTCTACCTGTTCGACAGCCTGCTGGCGGGCAATGTTTCGGTGTTCTTCGATGCGCTGGCGCACCTGCTGCTTCCAGCAATCGCGCTCTCCCTGCTCTTCACCGCGGTGGGTGTTCGCATCACCCGCACCTCCATGATCAACGAATTCCGCAAGGATTACGTGACGTTGGCGCGCGCCAAAGGGGCCGGTGAAGCGCGCGTCATGTTCCGCCACGTCTTCCCCAATGGCGCGACTCCCGCGCTCACCGTATTCGGCATGCAGTTCGGGTGGATGCTCGGCGCCACCGTGCTGGTAGAGGAAATCTTCGGCCGCCCCGGCATCGGCCGCTATGCCATCAAGGCCGTGACGCAGTCCGACATTCACGCCGTGGTGGCGGTGGTGCTGATCATCGGCGTGGTATTTCTCGTCGCCAACCTCCTGGTCGATATTCTCGTTTACGCGCTGAGCCCGCGCAAGCAGAGGGCAGGCTGATGCGCACCCTGTGGACCTATGCCCGCAGCAATATCGAGCGCACCGCGCTGATCGTCGCCGCGCTCGTCATCCTCATGGCACTGTTCGGCGGCTTCCTCGCGCCGTTCGACCCGCTGAAGATCGACTTCCGCTCCAAAATCCTGCCGCCCTCGCCCGAGCACTGGCTAGGCACCGATGGCTCGGGACGCGATGTGCTGAGCCGGCTGCTGGTAGGGGCTCAGATGACCCTCGCTTCCACCGCCGTGGTCCTGGTCGTGGTTGCGACATTCGGCTGCGCCGTCGGCATCTTCTCGGCCCTCGTCGGTGGCGCCGTCGACAATATGCTGATGCGTCTCGCCGACGTGTGGCTCGGCTTCCCGCCCCTCATTCTGGCGCTGGGCTTTGCGGCGGCCCTTGGCGCCAGCCTCGAGGCGGCGATCTGGGCGCTGATCTTTTCCTGGTGGCCCAACTATGCCCGGCTGACACGCATGGTCACCGTCGACATCCTGTCACGAAAGTTCATCGCCAGCGCCGATGCCCTCGGCGTCGGCACCGGCGCCAAGATCTTCCGCTACATCCTGCCCAATGCCTTCGACGTGCTCATCGTGCAGGTCACGCTCGATATCTCTGCCATCATGCTCGCCATTTCCGGCCTGTCCTTCATCGGTGTCGGCGCGCAGATCCCGCTGCCCGAATGGGGCGCCATGATCGCCGACGGTCGTTCCTATGTCGCCAATGGCTGGTGGATCGTCCTGGCCCCCGGCCTGATGATCTTCCTCACCGCGTTCAGCTTCAACATCATCGGCGATATGTTGCGGCGCGAACTCGATCCGACGTCGCGGCGGCGCTGACCATGACCGTGCCCCTCCTCGAACTGCGAGACGTCACCATCGCGCTGCGCGGCAGCAATCGCAGGATGGTCACCGGCGTCGGCCTCTCGGTCAGTGTCGGCGAGGTGTTCGGTGTCGTCGGCGAATCGGGCTCGGGCAAGACCCTGCTCACCCGCACCGTGTTCGGCCTGCAGGACGACACCTATTTAGCAGGCGGCACGGTCAACTTCGCCGGCCGCACCCTGCCGCTCGACGGCTACATGAAGGCGGCACGGAAACTGCTCGGCGGCGAGGTCGGGTTCGTCCCGCAGGATCCTTATTCCTCGTTGAACCCGACCATGCGGGTCGGTGAGCAGATCACCGAGGCGCTGTATCTGGCTAAACGCATGCCGATGAACGGGACCGCTACCCGGCAGGCGGCGATCGATGTGCTGGGCGAAGTCGGTATTCCCGAGCCCGAGCTGGCTTTCCGGCAGTTCCCGGATCAGTTCTCCGGTGGCATGCGCCAGCGTATCGTCTTCGCAATCGCTCTGGCGCAGGATCCGAAACTGCTCATCGCCGACGAGCCGACCACCGCACTCGACGCCATCACCCAGCGCCGCGTCATCGAGCTGATGCTCGATCGCTGTCGCACCCGCGGCATGGCAGTGATCCTGATCAGCCACAATCTCGAACTGCTGCGCCAAAGCGTCGATCGGCTTGCCGTGCTTTACGGGGGCCAACTGCACAACATCGCCGAAACCGCCGCCATCGGGCACCACACCATCCACCCTTATACCGAAGCGCTGTTCGACTGCATTCCGAGCAAGGGCAAGACCCTTGAAGACATCCGCGCTATCCGCGGCGAGCCGGCTGGGGCCGGCTTCGGCCTCAAGGGCTGCGCATTCGCCTCTCGTTGCCGTTATGCCGAACCCATCTGCGTCGAAAGCGACCTGCCGCTCAACAGCGCCGCGCAGAATGGCTTCACTGCCTGCCTGCTTGGCCGGGGAGCCCCGCAATGAGTGCTCCCCTCGTCATGCTGCAGGACGTTGCGAAATCGTTCGGCCGGCGCCTGCTGGTGCAGAACCGCAGCTTCACGCTCTCGGGCATCAACATCACCGTCAATCGCGGTGAAGTCGTCGGCATCCTGGGCGAGAGCGGCAGCGGCAAGTCGACCGTCGCCAACATCATCACCCGCCTCACCAGCTATGACGCCGGCAGCTATGTCTATGACGGCCGCGATGTGTCGGGCTACCTGAAGTCCGAGAGCTTCGGCTTCAAGTCGAAGGTGCAGATCGTCTTCCAGGACCCCTATGGCAGCCTGAACCCCCGCGCCACAGTGGCCGACAGCATCGGCGAAGGCATCAAGCTGCATCAGCCCCAGCTCGGCAAGACCGAGCGCGAGGCGCGCGTCAGGCAATTGCTCGACGAAGTCGGGTTGCCGCCCGATTGCGGGGATCGTTATCCGCATGAGTTTTCCGGCGGCCAGCGCCAGCGCATCGCCATTGCCCGCGCCCTGGCGGTGGAGCCGGAACTTCTCGTCTGCGACGAACCGCTGTCCTCGCTCGACGTGTCGATCCAGGCGCAGGTGCTGGAGCTCTTCGTCAAGCTGATCCGCGAGCGCCACCTGACCATCGTCTTCATCTCGCACGACGTGAACGTCGTGCGGCTGATCTGCGATCGCGTCTACGTCATGCACGAAGGCCGCATCGTCGAGGAGGGCAGGGCACATGACGTGCTCACCCATCCCCAGAATGAATACACCGAGCGCCTGCTGGCGGCGGTCTACTGAGTTGAGGATTTCATGAGCCGCTACAAGCTCTCCATCGATATTGGCGGTACGTTCATCGACGTCGTCGTCTTCGACGTGCACAGCAAGGAGCTGCGCGCTTTCAAGCTGCCGACCACGCCGCACGATCCGGCCCAGGGTGTCATCGCCTCGATCGCTGAACTCGGCGCGCCGGCCGGTGAGGTCTCCGACTTCATCCACGGCACCACGCTGGGGCTCAACGCCATCCTCGAGCGCAAGGGCGCGCAGGTCGGCATCATCACCAATGCCGGTTTCCGCGACATTTTCGAGATCGCCCGCGGTGCCCTCGATTTCGTCCACATGTACAGTTTCGACTACGAGACACCCAAACCCCTGGTCGAGCGCCGCTTCATCAAGGGCGTCGGCGGCCGCATGAACTTCGAGGGCATCGAAGTCGATCCGCTCGACACGGAGGCGCTGGTCGCCGCGGCGCGCGAGCTGAAGGCCGCTGGCTGCGATGCGGTGGCGGTAAGCTTCCTCCACGCCTACGCCAACACGGCGCATGAACGCGCCGCGGTGGAGCTGATCCGCCAGCATGTCCCCGGGCTCGAAGTCTCCGCCGGCGCTCTGATCGCCAATGAGTATCGCGAGTACGAGCGCACGAGCACCGCCGTGCTCGACGCCTACATCAAGCCGGTCCTCAAGAACTATCTCGGCCGCGTCTCTGCCGGCATGGAGGCGCAGGGCTTTGCCGGGCAGAAGTACGTGATGAATTCATCCGGCGGCGCGCTGACCTTCAGCCTTGCCGAGGCCGAGCCGATTGCCACGGTGCTGTCCGGCCCGGCCGGCGGCGTTGCGGGCGCGCTCTACATCGCGCGGGCCACCGAACGGCGCAACGTGCTCTCGGTCGATGTCGGCGGCACCAGCCTCGATGCGTGCCTCATCGTCGATTCCCAGCCGATGGACGTGTTTGAAGCCAGCATCGAGAATTTCCCGATGCTGCAGCCGATCTTTGACCTCCGCACCCTCGGAGCCGGCGGCGGCTCCATCGCCTGGATCGACAACAAGCTGCTGCGCGTCGGCCCGCACAGTGCCGGCGCCGTGCCGGGTCCGGCCTGCTACGGCCGGGGCGGCACGCAGGCAACGGTCACCGACGCCGCAGTGGTGCTCGGCTACATCGACACCACCAACTTCATGGGTGGCCAGATGAGCGTCGCCACCGACCTCGCCAGCAAGGCGCTGGAAGACAGCGTCGCCGCCCCGCTCGGCATTTCGGTGGAGGATGCGGCCCGCTCGATCTTTTCCGTGCTGATCTCGCGGACCGCCTCCTCGATCAAGGAAATGATGCTGGAGCGCGGCCTCGACCCCACTGAGTTCTCCATGCTCGGTTTTGGCGGCTGCGGCCCGCTGTTCGGCCCCATGCTACTGAACGAACTCTCGATGGCCGAACTGGTGATCCCGCCGCTGCCCTCGGTGTTCTCGGCCTGGGGCATGATGGCCTCCGACCTCACCTTCACCGACGCCGTCTCGGTGCTCAGCACCATCTCGGATGCAACCATGCCGCTGTTTCGTGAGCGTGCCGACGCGCTCGAAGCCTCGAGCGTGGCGCAGTTGCGCGACAAGGTCGGCCAAGCAGTGCAACCCGAAGTTTCGTTCCTCGCTCGCATCCGCTTTGTCGGACAGGAACACACCCTGTCCGTCCCGTATCTGCGCGATGACAGCGCCAAGAGCTTCTTTGAGCGTTTTTCGAAGAGCCATCTCGAGCGGTTCGGCCACAGCTTCGAAAACGACGCCGAACTCGTGTCGCTGGTGGCGCGGCTGGTGGTAGTCACCGAAAAGCCTGACCTCGCGACGCGCATCAAACTCAACTCCGAGCTGCCGCCGTCGCGCCCGCACCGGATGTTCGATCAGGCCAGCGGCACCATGGTGGATTGCGAAAAGCTCAGCCGCGACTCGCTGGTATCCGGCGCCACCTATGCAGGGCCGCTGCTCGTCGTCGATGAGGGCTCATCACTGGCCATCCATGGCAACCAGGCCCTAGTGGTCGACCAGTACGGCATGATCAGCGTTCGGCGCGTGGAGGCATGAGATGACAATCAGCAAGGCTGCGGAAATCGAGATCGTCTCCGCCCTGTTCCTGTCGGCGGCAGAGCAGATGCGGCGCACGCTGGTGCGCACCGCGTTCAATGCCGTGATCTACGAAGTGCTCGATTTCGGCATTTCGATCGCCGACGCCAAGGGTCGCATGGTGGCCGAGGCCGCCGGCATCACCTCGTTCATCGGCGGCAACGACTTCGCGCTCAAGATGCTGATGGAAAACATCGACATGCAGGCTTTGCGGCCGGGCGATGTGGTGATGCTCAACTATCCCTACTGGAACTCGGCGCATCTCGCCGACGCCCTCTTGATGTCACCCGTGTTCATCGATGGCAGCGACGAGATCGACATGTTCCTCTGCGTGCGCGCGCACTGGCTCGACCTCGGCGCCAAGGACGCCGGCTACGTCATCGATTCGACCGATGTGCACCAGGAAGGCATCATCTTTCCGGGCGTACGGGTGATCAAGGAGGGCAAGCTCGACATGGATCTGTGGCGCATCCTCGAGGTCAACTCGCGGCTGCCCGAAGCCATCCGCGGCGATTTCGGCGCGCAGGTCGCTTGCCTGCGCACCGGGGAAGCCAGCGTGCGGGACATCTACCGCAAGTTCGGCCGCGAGCGCGTGCTGGCCGCCATCGAGGCTTTCTTCGCCCATTCCAACGAGAAGGCACTGGAGGCGCTGTCGAAACTGCCCAAGGGCAGCTGGTCGGCTATCGAGTGGCTGGACGATGACGGCGTCACCGACGACAAGATCAAGATGCAGGTCAACGTCACCATCACCGACGACAAGTTCATCGTCGACTACAACGGCTCGGACCCCATGGTGCGCGGCCCGGTAAACGTGCCCTATGGCGCCACCGTCTCCATGGCCAAGACCTATTTCAAGTTCCTGACCTCGGCCGATACGCCCAGCAACCACGGCAATTACCTGCCGCTGGAAGTTCTCGCCGATCCCGGCAATCTCTTCCACGCCGTCTACCCCTCGGCGACCTATATGCCGTGGACGCACATGGTCGCCTTCGAGCTGATCGCCAAGGCGTTGGCACCAGTGATCGACTGGCTGCCGGCAGCCTCGGGTGGCGATGAGCCCGGCTTCATGGCGCTCGGCGCCCACCACAAGACCGGCAAGCGCTATGTCGTCTCGAACAACGAGGGCATCGGCTGGGGCGCGACCTACAAGCATGACGGCGCCAACTGCCTGCAGCATCCCTCGACCAGCACGGTGCGCAACACCCCGATCGAAGTTCTTGAGCGCCAGGCCAATCTCTTTCACGAGGCGCTCGAACTGATCCCGGACTCGGGCGGCCGCGGCCGCTATCGCGGCGGGGTCGGCGTGCGCCGGCAGGTGCGTGCCGTGGGTGACATCGAGATCATATCGATGAAGAAAAAGTCCAAGACCGGCGGTTGGGGGCTGAAGGGCGGCGAGCCGTCGCCGGTTAGCAACCGAATGGTGTTCTGGCCGGGCGAAGACCGCGAAAAGCGCGTCGGCATGTATCGCCAGCACCTCAAGGACGGCGAGCGCTTCGAGAACTTCAGCGCTGGCGGCTCCGGGTGGGGCGATCCCAGCGCGCGCGACCCGGCGGCCACCGAGTATGACCTCCGCAATGGCTACATCACCAAAGCTGAACCAGAAATAGCGGGTAACAAAGAATGACAGAGCAGCAGGACTACGCCCTGACCGGCGGCAAGATTGTCGATGTGGTCGCCGGCAAGATCATCGACGGCAAGGCCATCCTGATCAGCGGCGGCAGGATCAAGAGCATCGTGACCGATAGTGAGCTTCCGGCCGGCACCAAGACCGTCTCAGTCGGCGGCCGCTACCTGACCCCCGGCCTGATCGACTGCCACTCGCATGTGTTCATCGGCCAGTTCAACGATGACGGGCACGTGCTGCCCTCGGAAATGACAGCGCGCGCCGGCATTCACCTCAAGGGCATTCTCAACCGCGGGTTCACCACGGTGCGCGACGCCGGGGGCGCCGACTACGGGCACAAGGTAGCGCTCGAGAAGGGGCTCTTTGTTGGCCCGCGCATGTTCGTTGCCGGCAAGATCCTGTCGCAGACCGGCGGACATGGCGACCATCGCGGCCGCGCCGATACGTGCTCCTGCGCCCATGCCGGCGGGATCTCGATCATCGCGGATGGCGTCGATCAGGTCCGCTGGGCCGTGCGCGAGAACGTCCGCCAGGGTGCCGACCAGATCAAGATCATGGCCGGCGGTGGCGTCAGCTCGCCCGGCGACAAACTCAAGCACCCGCAATACTCACTTCAGGAGATCAGCACCATCACGGAGGAAGCCGAGCGGGTCGGCAGGTATGTGATGGCGCATGTCTATGCCGATATCGGCATCCGCCGCGCCGTCGAGCATGGCGTGCGGACCATCGAGCACGGCAATTTCCTCACCGCCGAGACCGCCCGCGTCATGGTCGAGCGGGATGCCCACCTCGTGCCGACACTGATCACCTACGAAGCGGACGGCAAGTACGGCATGAGCTTCGGCTGGTCGCCGGAGAATGCCGAAAAGAACTCCGAGGTTCTCGCCAGCGGCCTCAAGTCGCTGGAAGTGGCGCTCGAAGCCGGCGTCAATGTCGGCTACGGCACCGACCTCTGCTGGTCGCCCAAGACCTACCAGGGCGATGGCCTGCTGATTCATCAGAAGGTCTGCGGCGCCGTCGAGGCCCTGCGCCATGCCACGGTCAACAACGCCAAGGTCATCCGCATGGAAGGCGAGGTCGGCCAGCTCATTGAAGGCGCCCATGCCGACATCGTGATCGTCGATGCCAACCCCTATGATGGCCTCGAATGCTTCGCGCAGACAGACAACAAGGTCGTCGGCGTCATCCAGTCCGGCCGAGCAGTGCGCGACGACCTCAAGCTTTTCACCGCCTGATATCTCTCCCGCAGGTGGCACTCGGCCCGCTTTCATTGGACGAAGGCGGGCCGTTTTATTCCGTTGGCATATGCGCTTGCGATGTACGCGATATGCATACATAGTTGATCCACACCACGGCGATCAGAATGGAGATCACCCGCATGCAGCAGCCGGTCAAGCGCGCGTGGTATGCCCTGCCCAGCCTCGTCCGGTTCATCATCCGGCGCCTTGCCATCGGCGTCTTGCTGTGCGTTGGGGTGACGCTCGTCTCCTTCACCCTGACACAGGTCGTGCCAGGCGACCCGGTGGCTGCCAGCCTGGGTGATCAGGCATCGTCCGATCCGGAAACTGTCGCTGCCTTCCGCCAGCGTTTCGGTCTCGATAAGCCTCTCCCTGAGCAGTATCTCATCTACGTCACCAACCTCGCGCAGGGCAATTTCGGCGAGTCTCTGCAGACCAGGCGCCCGGTAGCCGACGATCTGGCGAAGTACATGAGTGCCACACTCGAACTGTCGCTGGTCGCCATGACCATCGCCATGCTCGCGGGCGTGGCGCTCGGGATCATAGCTGCAGTCAATCGCGACCGCTGGCCCGACCAGGTCATCCGGGTGATCTCTCTGGCCGGCGTCTCGGTGCCGACTTTCTGGCTGTCGCTGGTCTGTCTGTATGTCTTCTTCTTCCAGCTTGGCTGGTCGCCCGGGGTCGGACGGCTTTCGCCGGGCGCCGCCGCACCTATGAACCTGACAGGACTCTATACGGTCGACGCGCTACTGACCGGCAACTGGAAGACCCTGGGCAGCGCGCTGGCGCACCTGGCGCTGCCGGCGATGGTCCTCGCCATCTACACCATCGGCGCCATCACCCGCTTCACGCGCGCCGCCATGCTCGACGCCTTCCAGCAGGACTATGTGCGCGCCGCCCGCGCCAAAGGCATGCCGGAACGTACAGTCGTGATGCGACACGTGCTGCGACCGGCACTCGCCTCGATCATAACCGTCTCCGGGATGGCCTTCGGCCGGATGCTGGGCGGGGCGGTGCTGGTCGAATCCGTGTTCAGTTGGCCCGGCCTTGGCGAGTACGCCTATCGCAGCGCGCTGGCGCTCGACCTGCGGGCAATCATGGGCGTCAGTCTTGTGATCGCTGCGGTCTACATTCTCGTCAACCTGCTTGTCGATATCCTCTACGCGGTCGTCGATCCGCGCATTCGTTTGAGCTAGCCGAAAGGATGCGCCAATGACCAATGCAGCACCCGCGACTGCCAATCTCCACAGCCCCACTGGCAAGCTCCGTTCTGCCTGGTTGCAGCCGCTGGGCCTCGTCGGCGCGACACTCCTCCTGATCATGATCATCGCCGCGCTGCTGGCCCCGTGGATCCTCCCCCACGAACCGAATGCCCAGGCCTTTGGTCGCTTCCTGGCGCCCAACGCCACCAACTGGTTCGGCACCGATCAGTTGGGCCGCGACATCTTCAGTCGCGTCGTCCATGGAGCCCGCGTCTCGATGCCCTATGCCCTGCAACTGGTTGTCATGGCGGCAGTCATCGGCACCATCGCCGGCGCCATCGCCGGGTATTTTGGCGGCTGGATCGATGGTGTCATCATGCGTGCCGCTGACCTCGTGATGGCCTTCCCCGACATCATCCTCGCTATGGCTGTGGTCGCGGCGCTTGGGCCAAACCTCTTCAATGCCGTTCTGGCCGTCGTCGTCGTCAGTTGGCCGATCTATGCCCGCGTCGTCCGTTCGCTGATCCTGACGCTTCGCGACGAGCCCTATGTGCAATCCAGCCGACTTCTCGGAGCGTCCTCGGGGCGCGCGTTGTGGAAGGACATTCGCCCCAATGTCGCAGGCCCGGTGGTGGTGTTGGCCGCGCTTGAATACGGCCACGCGGTCTTGATTCTCTCGGGCCTGTCATTCCTCGGCCTGGGTGCCCAGCCTCCGACGGCCGAATGGGGCAGCATGGTCTCGGAAGGCGCCAAGTATTTCGACAAGTGGTGGATGAGCGCTTTCCCCGGCCTCGCGATCCTTGTCGTGGTTCTGGCCGCCAACTTCCTCGGTGACACACTGCGTGATGCTTTCGATCCGAAGTCGGCGAAGGCCTTCCGATGAGCGAAGCGCCACTTGTCAGCATCGAAAACCTCACCATCAGCCTGCCCGGCAATAATGGCGGCCGGCTGTTCCCGGTTCGCGATGTAAGCCTGTCCATCGGTGCGGGCGAAATTGTCGGACTTGCCGGGGAAAGCGGTAGCGGCAAGACTATCACCGCCCTCAGCCTGCTCGGGCTGCTGCCGCCAGGCGGCCGCATGAGCGGGCATATCCGCTTTGGCGGGCAGGACCTCCTGACCCTCCGGCCGCGCGAGATGGCTGATGTCCGGGGCCGCGACATCGCGATGGTGTTTCAGGACCCCATGACGGCGCTGCATCCGATGCTCTCGATCGAAAAGCAGCTGACCGAGCACCTGCGCCATCATCGGGGCATCGATGCGAGAGCAGCCCGGACCAGGGCCATCGAGTTGCTGGAACTGGTGCGCATCCCAGATGCCGCGCGGGCGCTGAAGCGCTACCCGCATCAGTTCTCGGGCGGCATGCGGCAGCGCATCGCGATCGCCATCGCGCTTTGCTGCGAACCGCAACTGCTGATTGCCGATGAGCCGACAACGGCGCTGGACGTTACCGTACAGGCCGGCATCCTCAGGCTGCTGCAGCAACTACGCGGCGAACTGGGGCTGTCCGTACTGCTGATCACCCACGATATGGGCGTGATGTCGGCGCTCAGCGACCGTGTGGTCATCATGTACGCCGGCCGCGTGGTCGAAACCGGCACACGCACCGATGTGCTACAGCACCCGCGCCACCCCTATACGCACAGCCTCCTCGGCGCCTTGCCGCACGAGCAGGGTGACGACATGCTGCTGCAGCCGATGCGTGGCACGCCGCCCTCCATCGGCGCGCTCCCCCCGGGGTGTCCGTTCCACCCCCGCTGCGACTGGGCCGAAGGCCGCTGCCGTGACATCGAGCCCGGCCTTCGCGTTGTGGAAGCGGATCGCGGCATCGCCTGCGTCGTCGATCCGCTGGTGGGGGTGCCCGCATGAGCCTGCTCGAAATCCGCGGCCTCGAAGTCACCTATGCCGGTCACGCAGGCACCCGCGTCCGCGCCGTGGCGCATGCCGACCTGGATGTCGAGGCCGGGCAGATCGTGGCGCTGGTCGGTGAGTCCGGATGTGGAAAGTCCTCGCTGGGCAAGGCCGCCGTCGGGCTCATCGCGCCTTCGGCGGGCAGCATTCGGTTCGGTGGCGAACCACTCGATCCGCTGAAGCGCGGCGGGCGACCGAAAGCCCAGCGCAAGCTGCAGATGGTGTTTCAGGATCCGTTCTCCTCGCTCAACCCCCGCCGTCGCATCGGCGACCTGATCGCCGAAGGCGGGCGCGTCGCCAGCGAAGCCGGGGAAACGCCGATGAGCGTCGGCGAGTGCCTTGAGCGCGTCGGGCTTTCCGCTGCTTTTGCTGATCGCTTTCCGCACCAGTTCTCGGGCGGGCAGCGCCAGCGCATCGCCATTGCCCGCGCACTGGCCGCGCGACCACGCTGCATCGTCGCCGACGAGCCGATCTCGGCCCTCGATGCCTCCGCGCAGGCAGCGGTGGCCAATCTGCTGGTCAGCATCGTGCGCGACCTCGACATGGGGTTGCTGTTTATCTCGCACGACCTCGCCATCGTTCGCAGCATCGCGGACGTGACATCGGTCATGTACCTCGGCAAGATCGTCGAGAGCGGGTCGAGCGCCGCAGTGTGGCGAGACCCGCTGCACCCCTATACGCGAAGCCTTATCGCAGCGATCCCCCGGCCGGATGGCAAGGGCACCCTGCCGCGCGATCTCCCGGGCGATGTGCCAGATCCGGCACATCCGCCGGCCGGATGCCGCTTCCATCCCCGTTGTCCAAGCGTCATGGCAGTTTGCCGGGAACGTGAACCGCAGCGGGAGGCCCTGCAGCCTCTGCGCACTGCCGCGTGCTTTGTGGCCTCGACTGCCAATCCGGCTCACGATCGCCCGGTCGCCACAAACTTCGTTGCATAGCACATGCATGTATGGTGTACTTCTTTTGTATGCAATTCCGATGCATGCCTAGTTTGTGGGCATTTCGGGCACACCAATCATCACCTGCAAGGGAGTTTGTTATGAAGAAGATACTCGGGGCGCTCATGGTCGCTGCCCTTGGCAGCGTTTCCGCAGCCACCCTCGTACAGGCTCAGGAGACCCTGATCGTCGACACGGTCTTCCAGCTCAAGACCGCCGATCCGGCGCGGTCTTTCGAGCCGACCGCCAGCCTGTGGCTGCATGCTGTGTACGAAAACCTGCTGACCTTTGCCGATGGTGACACCACGCAGGTCAAGCCCGGTCTCGCTGAGCTGCCGGTCATCTCGGAGGACGCCAAGACTTTCACCTTCACGCTACGCGAAGGCGCAACGTTCAGCGACGGCTCGCCCGTCACCGTCGACGACGTGCTGTTCTCGCTGAACCGCGCCATGAACGTGAAGGGAAACGCCGCCTATATCCTGGCCGGCCTGACCTTCGCGGCTGGTTCGGAGCCCAACACGGTCGTGGTAACCACCACCAATCCTGACCCGGCACTGCCGGCCCGCCTGACCTATCCCTCCTTTGCGATCGTCAATGCCGATGTCGCGAAGGAAAACGGCGGGTCCGACACCGCCGAGGCCGCGCAGACCGATACCGCGGACGCCTTCATGGCAACCACTTCCCTCGGCTCGGGCCCCTATATCCTCAGCAAGTTCGACATGGCCTCCGAAGTCGTGCTGACCAAGAACGAGAACTACTGGGGCGACGAACCCGCATTCGACCAGATCGTCCTGCGCAACACCGCTAACGCCGCGCAGCAGATGAACATCATGCGCAATGTCAGCCAGATCGCCATCGATCTGCGCCCCGACCAAGTCGGCGCGCTGGGCGACAGCGCCAATGTCATCTCGCAGCCGGGCTCCGATATGGGCTGGCTGTTCCTCAACGCCAATCCGGAAATCTCGGAAGTCTCCTCCAATCCCAAGATCATCGAGGCCGTCCGCTACGGCGTCGATTTCGAGGGCATCCGCGCCATCGCCGGTGAAAGTGCCGGCCGTCCAGGCGGCATTATTCCCTCGATCATTCTCGGCACGTTGCCGAGCGAGGAAGCTCCAGTCCGCGACATCGAGCGGGCGAAGGCGGCCGTCGCAGCCAGCGGCATCGAGAACCCGACGCTCGATATGTCCTATGCTTCCGACATCGCCAAGCATGGCATTTCGTTCGGCGATATCGGCGCCAAGGTTCAGGCAGACCTCGCCGAGGTGGGCATCACCGTCAACCTGATCCCACAGCCCGTGGCGACCAATCTCGACGCCTATCGCGGTGGCAAGCTGGAGTTCAGCGTGCAGTGGTGGGGCGCAGCCTTCCCCGATCCGGTCGGCTACATCCCGTTCACGCCCGGCCTGCTCGTCGGCACCCGTGTCGGCTGGCCGGCGGGCTCGGATGCAAAGATCGAGGAGATCTCGTCTCGAGCGGCGGTCATCACCGATCCGGCCGAGCGCGAGGCAGTGTATCAGGAGTTCCAGCGGGCGCTCAACGAATCGAGCCCTTTCATCCCGCTGTTCCAGCCGCCGACCACGCTCGTCAGTTCGAAAAACGTCGCCAACGTAACCTATAATCCGACGTGGACCGTCGACCTCACCGAGGTCACGCCTGCCGCCGAGTGATCGCACCCGGGGCAGGGCTTCGGCTCTGCCCCATTTCACACGGATTGCCGTGAGCCACTTTGCATTGATCATGGCTAACGGCACCGTGGCCACTGCCGACTGGGTGCGGCGCAATGGGATCGCCATAACTCACGGCCGATTTGCCGCAATCGTCATCGCTCGCGGTAGGGCAGAGCGTACCATCGATGCAACCGACCAAACCTCGTACTGCACCACGGCGCCGACCACACGCCCTGGGAAGGGTTGTTGAGCAAGGGCTGACCGGTCGACGTGATCCTGCGCGCCGAGGTTGCGAGTCAGGCGGCAAGCCACCAAGGTCGCGCCGTCCGCACGACACCTGCGCGCGCCCTCTCGGACCTCGTGCGGCCGGCCAAAGCGCGCGCCTGTTGACAGCGCGCCCGGCTGGACAGCCCTAGATGGCCTCGAAGCGGATGTCCTGCGCACCTTCCCAAAGCACGAGTTTGCCCAGAGCCGGCAGGTTCTCCAGCCCGGTCGTCAGGGTCAGAAAATGATTGCCGGCGAGTTGGCCCATCTTGCTGGAGAAGTCGACGCCGCCATAGGCCAGCAGGATTTCGGTCTCGCTGATTCCACCAGGATACAGGATGAAGTGCCCCGGCGCCGGGTGGCTGGTGTGGTTCTCGTAGGTCACGCCGAAGTCTTTCTCGCCCAGCGGCACCCACACGCCCTCGCCGCTCCAGCGCACATGCACGATCTTGCTCACGTAGGGCAACTCGGCCACGAACGCCGCGCACGTCTTGGGCGCTGCCTCCGTTTCGAGTTTCGCTTCAAAGACATATGGGCCGGCGGTGACGCGTATTTTCATCTGGGTTGCTCCTGTCGGCGGTATCGAACGCTGTAGCAATGACGACCGCAGCAATGACATTGCATTGATGTTGTATGCAGTTTGTGTTAGTCGGGTGTCAACGTGAAACCGCTTGTGATGGAGAGCCACCAAGGTGACGACGGCGGCCATAGAGGCAACGTTCAAGTCGATTGATTCCCCCGCTCGGGCGCTGGCTGAGGACCTTGTGCCATGATCCGTCTGCAGTGGGAGGGGAATGTCGCTTTGCCGTCGGAGGCCGCCAACACGGGCTCGCGTGGCGACCGCTACGACTCAAGCCGCCTTGTGAAAGCGGCGTCAACGAAGATCATTAACTGGTGCGGGGTGCGCACGTGACCGGCATGGTCCGCACGGTGCGCGGCGATGTGCCCGCTGCCGAGATCGGCCGCATCGCTTTTCACGAACATCTGCTGTTCGATCTCGTCCTGCCCGGCGGTCGGCACCATGTCGACGATCCGCTGATCACTCCGGCGAACCGATGGCAGATCGACTATCGCTCCAACGAGAACCGCAACAACGCGCGCCAGCGCGACCCAACCGTGGCGGCCGCCGAGTTGACCGCCTTCCGTGCTGATGGTGGTTCCCTCCTCGTCGACCAGAGCACCTTCGGCCTCGATCGTAACCCGGATGGACTTCGTACTGCGTCAGCGACTGCCGACGTGCATGTCGTCGCTGCCGCAGGAACATTCGTCGCGGCCTATCTCGACCCCGAACTCCTCGCCCTCGACACCGCAGCGCTCACCGACCGTTTCGTGCACGAAGTCGAAACGGGCCTCGACCGGACGACCGTCCGCGCCGGGCTGATCGGCGAAATCGGCACGTCCTGGCCGATCGAGCCGGTGGAACGACGCGCTCTCGAAGCTGCCGCCGCCGCGAGCCGGCGCACCGGTGCCGCCATCAGCGTTCACCCCGGACGCGACGTCGCGGCGCCCTTTGAAATCGTCAGAATTCTTGCCGGGGCCGGCGCTGATCTCTCTCGCGCCGTCATCTGTCACATGGATCGCACCTATCCGCGTGGCGAGCATGTCCGCGAACTACTCGAAACCGGCGTGTGCGTGGAATGGGACTTCTTTGGCGTCGAGACGTCGCACTACTGGTTCGGCGACGTCGAACTGCCAACAGATCTGCAGCGCCTGCGCCTCATCGGCGACTTGATGCGCGAAGGCTGGGCAGACCGCATCCTGGTCAGCCACGATGTCTGCACCTGCACGCGCATGACGCATTGGGGTGGCCACGGCTACGGCCACCTCTTGCGCAATGGCCCCGAGCTCATGCTCCGCGCTGGCCTCTCAACCGATCAGATCGACCAGTTGCTCAGGCGTAACCCGATTCGCCTGCTGACTCTGGCGACGCCTCTCCATCAGGAATGAATGATGACCAAGTCGTTTCGAGGTACCTACACCGTCATGATCACCCCGTTCGACGCCAGCGGGGCGGTGGACCTCGAGGCCACGGCGAGCTTTGTTGACTGGCAGATCGCCTCGGGCATTCATGGCCTCGTCCCCCTTGGCTCGACCGGCGAGTTCCTCTCCCTCACCGACGATGAGCGCAGCGCCGTGGCCCGGTCCGTGATCGATACGGCAGCGGGCCGCGTGCCGGTGCTGATCGGCACCGGCTCCGAGAACACGGTCGACGTCATCCGCTACTCACGCGAGGCCGAAGCGATGGGCGCCGACGGGGTGATGATCATCCCGCCGTACTACTCGACGCCCACCGAGGACGAACTGTTCGAGCACTATCGTCGTATCGGCGAGGCGCTTTCGATCCCGATCATGATCTACAACAATCCGGCCACGGCCAATGTCGATCTGACGCCGCGTATCGTCGAGCGCCTCTCGCGCATCGACAATGTTCGCTACATCAAGGAATCGACGATGGACGTGACGCGCATCCGCGACATTGTCGATTATTGCGGTGAGCGCATGACGGTGTTCGGTGGGATCATGGGCTTTGAATCCTTCCTCGCCGGAGCAGCCGGGTGGGTGGCCGTGGGGTCCAACCTGATGCCGAAGGAGCTGGCCGAAATCTTCACCCTCACTGCCGACAAGCACGACATCGAGAAGGCGCGAGCCATTTACAAGCAGGTGCTGCCGATGATCCGGCTGGTTGGCGGGCACCGCTACGTCGCAGCCACCAAGGCGGCGCTTGCCGAGATGGGTCGCTATGTCGGCGGGCCCCGCGCACCGCGTCTTCCGCTGCCCAATGAAGAAGTCCCCGGCATGCGTGAAGCACTGTTGCGGTCTGGCATCAAGCTTGCCGGCGTGCCGGCGTGACACGAGTCCGCGGTCGGCGCCTCTCGGCCCCCGGCATCGAGCGGGCCTCGAGTGAACTGAGTTTCACCTTCGAGGGCCAGCCGATCGAGGCGCTCGAAGGGGAGACCATCGCAGCTGCCTTGACCGCCGCCGGACACCTCGACTTGCGCGAAGGGCAAGACGGCAAGGGCCGCGGCGTCTTCTGCGGCATGGGCGCCTGCCAGGACTGCCTCGTCGAGATCGACGGACGCGGCAGCCAGCGCGCCTGCATGAGCAAGGTTGCGGCGGGCCTCGATGTGCGTCGCGCCGTCAGCGCCAACAGTCGATTGGCGGCGCTTGCCGAGCGTCCGACGATAGAGCCCGCTGTCGAGACTTGCGATGTCGCCATCGTTGGCGCCGGACCGGCAGCACTTGCCGCGGCACGGCTCCTGGCCGATGCGGGGCTCAGCACCATTCTACTGGATGAACGCGCACAGCCCGGCGGCCAGTACCTGAAGCCGCTCGCCCCGTCGCATCGCTTCAGCATCGGCGCGACCGATGCGCAGTTCGCCGAGAGTGAGGCGCGTCGTCGCGCCGCTGAAGCGGCCGGCGCGGAGATCCGCTCCGGCCCTCTGGTCTGGAAAGCCTCGCGCGATACTTCAGGCGGCGCCGAACTTGCCATTTCGACTCCGGACCGCGCCTATGCGCTGCGGGCGACTGCGGTGCTGCTCGCGACCGGCGCCTACGAAGCGGCGCATCACGTGCCAGGATGGACATTGCCGGGTGTTATGACGGCCGGCGCAGTTCAGACGTTGGCGCGGGCCTATCGTGTCAGTCCAGGCGAACGCATTCTCATTGCCGGAAACGGCCCGCTCAACTGGCAGGTTGCGCTGGAACTGGTGCGCGGCGGCGCAAGCGTTCTGGCCGTGCTCGAAAGTGCGCGGCCGAGCCGATTGGCCGTCGTTCCTGCCTTTGTCGGCATGTTTGCCAATGCGCCTCGTCTCGCCCTTACCGGCATTGCCATGCGTGCCGCGTTACTGGCCGCCGGGGTGCCCGTGCATGAGGGCGCGGTGGTGACCGCCATCTCCGGCAATGGCCGGGTGGAACGGGTCGAGGCTCTGGACGCCGACGGCAAGGCTCTGAGCTTCGCGGCCGACGCGGTCAGTCTCGGTTATGGCTTTATCCCGGCCGTCGAGCTGCTTCGACATCTGGGCGGGGCGGTTGCAGTCGATCCTGAAACGGGCTTTCCAGTTCCAGTAGTTCACGACAACGGCCGGAGCAGCGTTCCCGGCGTCTGGGTCGCCGGCGATGGCGCCGGCATTCGCGGCAGCCAGGCCGCGCTTGCCCGCGGCGAGTTGGCCGCCCTGGACATCATCGCCAGTACCGGACGGAAGGCTCCGGACGTGGCAGCGGCGCGCGGGCGCCTCGCGTCGGCTGACAGGTTTCAGGACCAGCTCTGGCGCCTGTTCGCGCCAACGGTCCGTGCGGCTCAGCCCACTGGCGATACGCTGGTCTGTCGCTGCGAGAACGTCTCTGCCGGCGACATCGCCGCAGCGCGTGCCGATGGCATTGTCGACCTCGGCAGCCTGAAGCGCCGGACCCGGCTAGGCATGGGCCGCTGCCAGGGCCGCTATTGCGGCGGCGTCGCCCTCCGAATCCTGCGCGGCGAGCTTTCTGCCGCAACCGAGGCAGATCTCTTCGCACCGCAAGCGCCGGTAAGGCCGGTCCCTGCTGCAGCGCTCGCCATCGAGAAGGCCGAGTGGGGTGGTCACCGGGAAGTCCCGACGGATACCATTCCGCGCGGCGCACACCGGGCCGATCCGCTCCCCGAGGCCTGCGACCTGTTGGTAATCGGGGCCGGCATCGCCGGTGTTTCCACCGCCATGTTCGCAGCGCGGCATGGCATGGACGTCGTCGTTGTTGACCGCAGCGCGCCCAACAGCCAGGCCTCAGGCGGCAATGCCGGCAGTCTTCATGTGCAACTGCTCAGCTGGGATTTTGGCAAGAAGGCCATGGCCGGCGGGAGCCCTGCACAGCGCACTCTGCCGCTGCAGCGCGATTCCGTCGCGCTGTGGAAATCGTTGGAGTCGGAGCTTTCCGCCGATTTCGAGATCGTCACCACCGGTGGCCTGATGGTCGCCGAAGATGAGGCGCAGGCGGTGTTCCTGCGTGACAAGGCGGTCGCCGAGCAGGCGGTCGGCATTGATACGCGCGTGATCGGCCGCGACGAACTCGCAGCCCTCGCCCCAGCGGTTTCCGAACGCATGGTGGTCGCCGCCTATTGCGCCGCCGAGGGCAAAATCAATCCACTGCGCGCAACGCCTGTCATTGTCGCCGAGGCGGAGCATGCGGGGGCACGGTTCTTTGCTGGCCACCAGGTGACTGGCATCGAACGCTCCGGGCCGGACTACATCGTGACGAGCGCGGCGGGCGGCAGCATCCGCGCCAGGCGACTGGTCGTCGCCGCTGGTGGCTGGAGCCGCCAACTCGGTCGCCTGTTGGGCTGCGAATTGCCGATCTCCGGGGCACCGCTGCAGATGTTGGTCACCGAGCCAACCCGCCCCATCCTCAAGCAGCTCATCGCTCATGCCGACCGACATCTGACCATGAAGCAGGCAGCAAACGGCAATCTGATCATCGGCGGCGCCTGGACTGCCGGGGCCAGCCCGGAGACGGGCTACAGCCAGGTTTTTCGCACCAGTATCGAAGGCAATCTCTGGGTGGCGGAGCGCACCGTACCGGCGGTATCAGGCCTGCACCTGTTGCGCAGCTGGGCAGCAATGAACATCAATATCGACGGCGCACCTTTGCTCGGACCGCTGCCCGGACACCCGTCAGTGTTCGTCGCCGCGACCGCCAATGGCTATACGCTTGGGCCGATGATGGGCCAACTGACGGCCGATATGGTAGCCGGCCGGAGTTCTGGCGAAGGCATAGGCTACTTCACGCTGGATCGCTTCAGCTGATCAGATCGATGCCTTGTACAGGCTGCGCATATGCAGCTGGGCCTTCTGTCGCGCCAGTCGACCATCGCCCGATTCCAAGGCATCGATGATCTCCAGGTGCTCGGTCGCGTCGGGTACCAGCCGGTCGGCAAGGTTCAGCGTCTCGTAGAGCCGCGTAACCATGCGCAGGTGCCGGATCATCTGGCCCAACACCGGGTTGCCGCAGAAGTCACTCAGGAGGGCATGCACCTCATCGTCCGACTGCCAGTGGGCTTCGGGCAGGTACACCGGGGCAGATAGCAGCTCGTCGATGTTCTTGCGAACCGTTCGGATCGCGCCGGCAGGCGCGCGCCCCGCGCTGAGTGCAGCGGCCTCGCCCTCGAGCATTTCTCGAACTTTCAGGCTCTGCAGGTATTCGGCGAGCCCTACTGCCCGTACGACAAAGGATCGGCCGTTCTTGACAACGAGACCCTCACCCTCCAGCTTTTGCAGTGCCTCGCGCAGCGGAGTGCGCGATACGCCAAGCATCTCTGCAAGTCGCGACTCAACGATGATATCGCCGCCGTGGAGTTTCTGCGACTTTATCAGCTTCGTGACTGCCACATGGACCCGATCTGACAAAGCATCATCGTTGAGCTTTGCAGGCGCCATTTGGGATTCTTGCACGGGTTTTCCTTATCCATCCCGATTCGAACGCGAGCTATCGCATACAAAGTGCATGCGAACAATGCATGGGACCGGAGCGACCTCGCTAGAAGGACCTTAGTCCGCAGCTTTATTGCGGCGATTTGCCGGCGGGGCAGAAGCTCCTTGCGACATATCCCACGCCGTCAATGGTCTAAAGAGCCCAGTGGATCTTAGTGTTCCGGCAAGAGGCATCCAGTATCGTAGGTCAAAATCACAATGCGTTTAGGTGCCTTTTTGTCGCGGGCCTTGCGGCAGGAAGCGCTCTGGCAGATCGGCAACGCAACCAGGCATTACATCTCGGCCGAAAAAACGACATAGTCTCCTTGTTTCACGTCCGATGGCTCCCAAGGATGGATCTACGAACTATAATCGACAAAGAACTTCATGAAAAGTTCAATATTGTACTGTATATCTGCGGCGACCACACCGAACGGAGCGATCGCGCACGTCAGATTGCAGTAGCAATTATTGTGGGCAACCAGCGGGTGCGTCTCGATGCGGCGCCTCGATACAAGCACGCTCGGATTGTACGGGAAAGCCATGCGAACGCATTTCGTACAGTGGTTGCATTGAAATTGTATGCAATACGTGTTTGTATTGCGTTGCCGCCGGGTGATGTTCTCCCGGGCTGGCCTGGGGCCAGGACACAATGACTGAGTTAGCACAGTCCGTTTTCCAAGCGCTTGACCGTGATCGCGAGAATGTCCTGCAGTTCATGCGCGAACTGATCGGCCGTCAGCCGCGTGGTGAAGCGGCCGTGCAGGACGCGGTCGCTTCCGCGCTGGCCGAGGCAGGTGGGGTGATCGAGCGGATCGCCTACGACCCGGCGCGAGTCCCGGTCGTCAACGAGTTCGCGTCGAAAGGGAGTGCCACCTCCTCGGAGCGCGAGAGTGTTGTTGCCACCTTTAGTGGCCGAGGCGCAGGGCGCTCGATGATCCTGTTCGCCCATCCCGATGCGGAACCGATGGTCGCGGACCCAGACTGGCGCCACGATCCATTCGCCGGAGTGGATGAAGGCGGCAGGTTCTACGGCTGGGGCGTCGCTGACGACCTGAGTGGCGTTGCTGCCTGCGTTTCGGCGATGGCCGCCATCAGATCGGCGGGCATCGCGCTGGCTGGCGACGTATTCGTCGCCAGCACGCCGAGCAAGCGCCATGCAAGGGGTGTGGCGGCGGTGCTGCATCACGGCTATTCCGCCGATGCCGCAATCTATCTGCATCCCGCCGAGTCAGGGGTCGGAATGCGGGAGATCAAGGCATTCGCATCCGGCCAACTCGAGTTTTCAGTCACCGTAACGGGCAAGCCGCCTGAGACCACGGAGCCCGTTCAGACCGCGTTCGCCCACCGGGCCATCAATCCGCTTGACAAGGCTATGGTGCTGATCGACGCGCTCAAGGCACTGGATGCAGAACGTGGCGAACGTGTTCATCACCCATTGCTGGACGCAGCCATAGGCCGCTCGACCAATATCCTCGTTTCGTCGCTGCAGCTTGGCGGCAACCACGCGCTTTACCGCGTACCTGTCGAATGCACATTTTCCGGCGTCGTCGGCTTCCCGCCCGCCGAGAGCCTCGCCAAGGTCCAGCGCGAAGTCGAGGCAGCGCTTGCAAAGGCGGCGGCGGCCGACGACTGGATGCGTCAGAACCCGCCCGTACTCGAATGGCTCTCGGGAATCTCCGGCACTGATGTCCCGCAGGATCATCCGTTGTACCGGATCGCGGCGGAGTCGATTTCCGCCACGAGTGCCTTTGCACCGCACGTGAATCCGCTCCACACCGCCAGCGATATCCGCAATCCCTGGGTGCAGAAGGGAATTCCTGCCGTTGGTTTTGGCCCGCTTTGCGGCGACCTCACCCAGACCGGCGGCCGCGACGAGTGGGTGGACACCGAAGACTACCTTCGCTTCGTCAAGGCCGCCGCCGCCAGCATCATTGGGTGGTGCGGCGTTCACGAGGGCGCGGACCATACTTAACAATCTCGCCACAACAGGGGACTGAGATCATGACTGGATCACGCCGGACTATGACTGCAGCAACTGGTCTACTGGTTGGGATGGCCATCCCAACGGTGGCATGGGCGCAGCCCGCATGCCCCACCGACCTTCCCGTCATGGAGGCGGGAAAGCTGACAATGTCGATCAATGCCAGCATTCCCCCACCCAGTACATCGACAAGGACGGCAATTTCCAGGGCCTGAACAGCATCGGCGCGGTGCTGATGAAGTGCGCCGCACTGCTTGCCCGCACGCCCGGGCTCGAACGGCGGCGCGTCTCAGCCGACTGCGACATTCTGGTCCTGCCCGAGGATATCCCGGCTGCAGTCGGGGTGCTGCGCGATGGCCGCTTTCTGCCCCTGGCCACGCCTGGGAGGATTTCGGCTCGCCGCTGATCGACAGCGTCGATGCCGGGGTCAAAGTCAAGCCGTGGCCCGCTCCGTCCGCGATCGGGATAGCGTCCTGGCGGGCAAGCGTCACTTGCCTGTCATCCGTAGCCTCTAGGTGTTCACTCATCCGAATGAGTAGTGAAGACCTGATGCGCAGCCAAGGGCAGACGTGGGAAACCACGCGAGACAAGATCAGTGACGAGATCGCGGCAGGCCACTTGCCGCCGGACAGCCGCTTGCCGTCCGAGCCTGAACTTTGCGTGCTCTACAACACCCGGCGGCACTCCCTGAGACGCGCTCTGGCGGCGCTGGTCGCGGAGGGGAAGCTGCGGGTCGAGCATGGTCGTGGCACGTTCGTCGAGCGCGCGCCGCTCATCAACTATGTCATCGGCGCGCGCACGCGTTTCCGAGAGAACCTGCTGGCGCAGGGTCTGACGGCCTCGGGACAGGGCATCTCAGAAATGCGCATCCCGGCGAGTGCGCGGGTAGCGGCAGCGCTCGGTCTGCCAGCCGGTGCGGCGATTTTTGCCATCTGTCGCCGGGGCTTTGCCAATGACCTGCCGATCAGCCTGGGCTGGTCCTACCACGATGCCGAGCGCTTCGCCGATATGGCCGATGCCCGCCGGGCGGGGATTTCGGTCACCGAAACCTACCGCAAGCATGGCATCGAGGACTATCGGCGCCAGAGCACCACCATCTTCACCCGGCTTGCAACCGAGCACGAGGCCGCGCTGCTGATGCTGCGCCCCGGCCAGTCGGTGCTGATCGTCCAGAAGACCGACGTCGACCTCGACGGCAAGCCGATCGGCTTTTCGGAGGCGGCCTGGGCGGGTGATCGGGTGCAGTTCACCTTCGAGAACGCCACGGCCGGCGGGCTGGTCAGCGAAAGGACCAACGATGTTCAATGAAGACAGCGGCAGCGGGCCAGTGCGCCCCGGCCATGAAGAGGCCCTGACTGTTCTGGCGCGCGCCCGGCGCGCTCCGCTCAAGGCGCTTGCTGAAGTCCTGCTCGATCACCTGGGCGACATCACCGTGATCGCCAACCGCACCGGGCTGGTGATGGTGCCGATGCGCGACACGGTCGAGAATGTCGACTTTCATCTCGGCGAAGTGCTGGTGAGCGAGGCCCATATCGCCGATGCCGAGGGCCGCGTCGGCTATGGCATGATCACCGGCCGCGACCTGGAACGGGCCATGGCGATGGCCGTGATCGACCTGTCGCTGGCGGAAGGGAAGCCCTCGACCGACGTTGCGCAGTTCATTGAAGCCGAACGGCTGCACCAGGCGGCTCTGGATGAAGCGCTGATGCGCCGCGTCGAGGCGACACGCGTCGAGATGGAGACATTCTGATGCTGACGGTCGCTCCTCCCGACGCTGCCGAATCGCGCTGCAACGCCACGTTCGAAGCCCTGATGTGGTCGATGGCCCGTCCCGGCGATGTGCGCGAACTGCCCGAGGCCGGCCTGTCGGCCATCGTCGAAGCCTTGATCGATCGCGAATGCGTGGCCTATGCCGACAGCCCGGCGCTAAACCGGCAACTCGGCGAAGCGGGCGCCAGGCTGGGGCGGACGGACGAAGCAGACCATCTGTTCCTGGAACGTCTGGACGGCGCGTCCGACGCGCTGGCCACCATCCGCTGCGGCAGCGCGCTCTATCCCGACGACGGCGCCACGCTCGTCGCTCAGGTAGCCCACGGCACGGGGCAGCGCCTGCGCCTGACCGGCCCCGGCATCGATGGCGCGCGCGACATGATGCTGGCGCTGCCGGCTGCATTCTGGGCCCTCCGTCAGGAACTCTGCACCTATCCCGAGGGCTTTGACCTGCTGCTCGTCGATGGCCGTTCGGTTGTCGGCATTCCGCGCTCTACCCGGATCGAGGTGCTCTGATGGCCTATGTCGCAACGCGTGGTGGTGAGAAGGCCATCGAGCAGGCTGAGCGCCTGTTTCGCCAGGACCTGGGCACGATCGACGCTGACCGCGTCGAGGCGATCCGCCAGTCTATGCCCTATCTGGTCGATCGCGTGATGGGCGAAGCCTCGCTCTACGATGAGGAGATGGCGGCCCTGGCGCTGGCGCAGACCGGGGGGGAGTTGTCCGAAGCCGTCCTCGTGCTGCGCGCCTGGCGCACCACTCAGCCGCGGCTGACCGTGGCGGCGCCCCTGCTCCAGCGAGACCTGCTGACGCAACGCCGCATCTCGGCGGCCTTCAAGGACATTCCGGGCGGGCAGATCCTGGGGCCGACGTTGGACTACTCCCATCGCGTGCTGGCAACCGACGTGCTCGAGGGCACGCCCTTCGTACCGCCTGCCGTCGATCCGGCCGAGACTGCCGCGCCGATGCGCCAGCCATCCCTCGCGGACTGGCAGCGCGAGCAGGGGCTGGTGGGACCGGCCCAGGACAGCCTGGTGGAGCCCGACGACATCCCCGACCTCACGCGGGAACCACTGCTGTTTCCCGCATCGCGCGCCCATCGGCTGCAGAGCCTGGCCCGGGCCGAGACGGGTGGTGTTCTCGCGCTGGGCTATGCGGCGATGCGCGGCTACGGCAACGCCCATCCCACTGTCAACGAACTGCGCCTCGCCCAGGCCGAGGTGACGGTGCGTCATCCGAGCGGCACCCCGTTTTCGGCGGGCCGCGTGCGGGTCTGCCAGGCCGAGGTGACGTCCAAGGAAAAGGGTGGCTATCTCGAACTGGGCTTTGCCGCGAGCTTTGGCTGGAACGAGGTCAAGGTGATAGCCGCCGCAACGCTCGATCTCAACTCGGCCGAAGCGCCGGTTGGCTCGCCAGTGCACGAGGAGTTCTACCTCTACCACAGCGAAAGCGTCGAGGCCTCGGGCTTCTGCATCCACTTCAAGCTGCCGCACTACGTCACCTTCCAGTCGGTGCTGGATGCCATGCGCGATGCCAAGGCGATGGCTGCAAAAGGTGACCAGGACGTGTCGCAGGAACGCCAGACGGAGCCCGCGGAATGAGTCTTGCAACCCTCACCAGGCCCTGGGCTGCCACCAGCTATGGCTTTCTGGACGCTTCGGCCAAGCGCGAACTGCGTCGCAAGATGCTCAAGGCCATCGCCGTGCCCGGCTGCCAGATGCCCTATGCCAGCCGCGAAGTGCCCATGGCGCGCGGCTGGGGGACGGGTGGTCTTCAGGTCACGCTGACGCTGGTCAATCCGCGATCGACCATCAAGGTGATCGACCAGGGCGCCGACGACGGCGTCAACGCCGCCTCCATCCGCCGCTTCATCAGCCGCGTTTCGGGCGCCACCGAAACCTGGGACACGCTCGCTGCCTCAATCGTGCAGTCCCGGCACCGCATCCCCGAAGAGACGCTGCGGGAGGACCAGGTTCTCGTCCTGCAGGTCCCCAATCCCGAACCGCTGCGCGGCGTCGAGCCCAATATGTCCATCGCCCGCCAGATGCACGCCGATGCCGATTACGGCCGGCTGTGGCTGACGCTGTACGAGCAGATCGTGCGCAAGGGCCGCATCATGCAGGGCGCGGCCTATCCGAGTCTCGTCAACGGGCGGCACGTGATGACGCCATCGCCGATCCCGCGCTGGGACGTACCCAAGCTGAACATGGCGAAGCACCTGACCTTCCTGTCGGCGGGCCGCGAAAAACGTCTCCATGCGGTGCCGCCCTATACCCGCGTCGAGCCGCTGGTGTTTTCCGACCGGCCCTATCGGGTCGAGGACCATGCCGAGCTCGTTTGCCGTCGCTCGGGCATTGCCGGCTATTTCATGAACGAGATTCCGCAGGATCAGGGCGGCTCGGTGTTCGAGGTGTCCGACAGCAACCTGGGCATCAAGGCCATCCGACAAGCTGGAGGCGAGTCGGTCGAGATCGGCGCTACCTGGTACGAGGACGGGGAGTATTCGGCATGAGCATGGACATGACCATGGTGCCGGCTGCCCTGCTGCCGCCGCAGTTGATGCAAACCCCGGCGCTGCTGACCATGACCGGCCTCACGCGCCACTACGGCGAAGTGCGGGCGCTGCTCGATGTCGACGTCACCGTCTATCCGGGGGAGGTGCTGGGCATTGTCGGCGAAAGCGGCTCGGGCAAGTCGACGCTGCTGCGCATGATGAACCTCGAGGATACGCCCGACCGCGGCGAGTATCGGCTGCGGTTGCCGGGGCGCGAGGATGGCAACCTGTTCGCGCTCGGGCGCTATGAGCGACGCATGCTGTGCGCCCACCATATCGGCATCGTCTACCAGAACCCCCACCTGGGGTTGCTGATGCGGCACAGCTCTAGCGGCAATGTCGCGGAGCGGCTGCTGATCGCGGGGGAGCGCAGCTTCGAGGTGCTGCGCAGCAAGGCCCGCGACGCGCTCGATGCGTCGGAGTTTCCGCTGTCGCGCATGGATGCACGGCCCGCGGAGCTCTCCGGCGGCATGCAGCAGCGCGTGCAACTGGCCAAGGCGATCGCGCTCGAGCCGGCGCTGCTGCTGCTCGACGAACCGACGACCGGGCTCGATGTGAGTGTCCAGGCGCTGGTGCTCGATACACTCAAGCGGCTGCAGCGCGATCGCAACATCACCATGGTTCTGGTCAGCCACGACCTGGGCGTCATCCGCACCATGGCCGATCGGGTGCTGGTCATGCGCCACGGCGCGGTGGTGGAGCAGGGGCTGGCCGACCAGGTGTTTCAGGATCCGCAGCACCCCTATACCCAGCAACTCGTTCACGCCAAGGTCTAGGGGCCACGATGACCTTGAACCAACATCTGCCTTTGCTGCGTGTCGAAGGTCTGGGCAAGACGTTTCGGATGTATCACCTCGACAGCATGCTGCATGCCTTCGAGGGCATCAGTTTCGATCTCCATGCCGGCGAGTTCCTGCTGCTCAAGGGCCGCAACGGCGCGGGCAAGTCGACGCTGTTGCGCACGCTGTGGCGCAGCTACCTGCCGGTGACCGGGCACATCTGGTACCGCTCCCGGCTGGGCACCATCGACCTGGCGCGTGCCGCCGATGTCGATATCGCCCTGCTGCGCCGGCAGGAGATGGGCTTTGTCACCCAGTTCCTCAACGCCCGCCCACGCGTCGCCGCGCAGGATATCGTCGCCGAGCCGCTGCGGCTCGCCGGTCATCCAGCAGCCGAAGCGCGCGATCAGGCCCGCCACTGGCTGGGTGAATTCGGTGTCCGCGAAGAACTCTGGCGGGCCTACCCCAGTACCTTCTCAGGCGGAGAGCAGCAGAAGGTGAACCTTGCCCGCGCGCTGATCCTGCCGCAGCGCCTGCTGCTGCTCGACGAGCCCACTGCCTCGCTCGACGTGCGCGCGCGCAGTGCCCTGGTGCGGCGCCTCGCCGATCTGAAGGCGGGTGGGGTCGCCATCATCGGCGTGTTCCATCACCCCGGCGATGTCACCGATCTCATCGATCGCGAGATCGACCTCACCACCCATCCCGTTTCTTCTCACAATGAGCTGATCCATGTGGCTGTCTGATTTCCGTATCGTGCTGGCCGGCCGCGTCATCGATCGCGGTGCCCTGTGCATCGAACACGGCCTGATCGTCGACATCCGCGAAAGCCCGGTCGAACACGCCGATGTCGAGGGCAATGGCCTGATCCTGATGGCCGGCATGATCGACATGCACGGTGACATGATTGAGCGTGAAGTCGAACCACGCCCCAATGTCCGCATGCCCATGGAACTGGGCCTACGGGATCTTGACCGGCGCCTTGCCAATTCGGGCGTTACCACCGCCTACGCAGCGGTCTCGTTCAGCCCAGGATCCACCTACGGCCATATGCGGTCATATGACTTCACCAGCGAGATGATCCGCGCCTTGCGGTCTCATGCTGCCGATCTGCTGGTGGACCACCGCGTCCACGCCCGCTTCGAGGTGACCTTTCCGGCGGCGTTGTCGGTGGTCAAGGAACTGATCGCCGAAGGCTCGGTGGACCTGATCTCCCTGTGCGACCACACACCGGGGCAAGGACAGTATCGCGACCTGGCGCGGCAGGCCGAGATGGCGTCCAAGTCGAAGGGCATCTCGCTCGAACAGGCAGCCGAGAACCTGCAGCAGCGCATCCGCGAACGCCGGGAGTCGGCCGGTGACCTGACCGCCACGCTGCGCGCCATCGCGCAGTACTGCGCCCTGCACGGCGTGCCGCTGGCCAGCCACGACGACGACACGGTCGAGAAGGTGGCGCAGATGCAGAGCCTGGGAGCCAGCATCAGCGAGTTTCCAGTCACTGTTGAGGCCGCAAGGGAGGCGCGTGGCCGCGGCATGGTCAACGCCATGGGCGCCCCCAATGCCCTGCGCGGGACCTCGTATTCTGGCAACCTCTCGGCTCGTGACCTGCATACCGCCGGGCTGCTTGATCTGCTGGCCGCCGACTATCACCCCTCTGCCATGCTGCCCGCCATGCTCGTACTGGCGAAAAGCGATCCAAACGGGCTCTGGGGTGCGGCGCGCCTGGTCACCACCAATCCCGCCAGGGCCCTTGGACTCGAAGACCGTGGCGAGATTGCCGTCGGGCTTCGTGCCGATCTCATCATTGCCGACGACCGTGGCGTGGGCCACGTCCGCGCCACGCTGTCAAACGGCGCCATCGTCTATTCGGACGGTAGCATCGGTATCGGCCTCCCGGTTCGTCACCGGGATGTCATTCGGATGAGTTAACGCTGTCATGCCAGCCGAATAGTCTCGCTCAAAGCCCAGCGAAAACGTCCTCCCAAGAGGTATCGACATGCTTGAACTGCGCAAGATCACCAAGACCTTCGGCCAGACCATCGCGGTCAACAACGTCTCGCTGAGCTTTTCACCCGGCCAGATGGTCGGCATCATCGGTCGTTCGGGCGCCGGCAAATCGACGCTGCTGCGGCTGATCAACCGGCTGGCGACGACCGAGCAGGGCGACATTGTGTTCGAGGGCACCAATATAGGGGCGCTCACCGGCCAGCAGTTGCGGGCCTGGCGCGCCCGTTGCGCCATGATCTTTCAGCAGTTCAACCTGGTGAACCGCCTCGACGTGCTGACAAATGTGCTGATCGGGCGCATCGGCACCGCCGGCACCCTGCCTGTGATGTTCAAGCATTTCCCCGCGAGCGACCGTGCCGCAGCGGCCATGGCGCTGGACCGGCTCGATCTGCTGCCGCAGGCGCTGCAGCGGGCCGATACGCTCTCCGGTGGCCAGCAGCAGCGCGTGGCGATTGCCCGCGCCCTCATCCAGGAGCCCAAGCTGATCCTTGCCGATGAGCCCATCGCCTCGCTCGATCCGCGCAATGCGCGCTTCGTGATGGAGGCCCTGCGCACCATCAATCGACAGGACAAGCTGACCGTCATCTGCAACCTGCATACGCTCGACGCGGCGCGCGCCTATTGCGACCGCATCGTCGGGATGGCGCATGGACACGTCGTCTTCGACGGAACTCCCACCCAACTCACATCCCGCGTGATCCAGGAGATCTATGGCGGGGACGCAGAAAGCGCCGTGGACGAGAGCCTGACCTCGACCATGGGTGCCGTCTACACGTCCAGCAGACCTGGCGTGCAAGCAGAAATGGCCGACGCCATCTAGCGTCGTCCGAACCCCGCCCAACCCCGGAGCCATCGCTATGTTCACCTTCGTGCGCCGCAGCCTTGCGGCCGTGCTGATATCGGCTGCCCTCGTTTCCGTCGCTGTCGCCCAGGATTGGCGCGCAGCCTATCCCGAACTGACCATCGGGATTTCGTCGGGCGAGAACGAAACCGACGCCATCTCCCGCAACCAGCCCTATGCCGATTACCTCACCGCCGAACTCGGCGTGCCGGTCAAGATCGTGCGCGGCACCGACTACGCTGCCGTGATCGAAGCCATGCGCTCGGGCCACGTGCATTTCGCAGCCGTCGGACCGGCAGCCTATGCCCTAGCCCGCAAGGTGATGGGCGAGGATATCGCCCCGGTCGCCGTGACGCTCGATAACCAGGGCCTGCTTGGCTACTACTCGGTCATCGCAGTGCGCGCCGACAGCCCCTATCAGACGCTTGAGGACATCAAGGGCAAGTCCTTCGCCTTTGCCGACCCGAACTCGACTTCCGGATACGCAGTTCCCTCATACTACCTGGCAACCCAACTCAAGACCAACGCTGACGAGTACTTCAGCGATGTCGCCTTCTCCGGTGGCCACGAACAGAGCGTGATGGCGCTGGTCAACGGCACCTTCGACGCCGTCGCCACCCACTGGCGCAACGAAGAGGCCGGCAACATCCAGAACATGGAACGGAAGGAACTGATCCCGGCCGGCTCGACCCGCATCATCTGGACCTCGCCGGTCATTCCCAACACGCCGGTGATGATGCTGACCACCCTGCCGCAGGAATTGCAGGATGCGTTCAAGACGGCCCTGATGGCGTTCCCGGAGAAGGATCCGGAAGGCTTCGCCACCTATAGCAACGGCACCTCGAGCGGCTTTGTCGAAGCCAAGCACGAAGACTACCTCGATGTGGTGGCCATCACTGAATTCAACGCCGAAGAGCGCCGCCGTAACGGCAACTGATCGGGCCATGCCCTCCGGTGCGCGGCCCGCCGCGCACCGGTTCAATATCTGGCGGCGAGGATTTGGCTGACATGACCACCACGGGAGATACCCAGGGCAGCTTTGCTGCGGGCCGGCCGGAAAGGCTGGCCGAGTTCGAGCAGCGCTTTGCCCAGGAGCGTCGCACGAAGCGTCTGTGGTCGGTTCTGCAGGTCGCGCTCTTCACCGTGGCGCTCGCCGCCTCGATCGTGGTCAGCGACTTCAATCTTGGTGGGCTGATGAACGGCCTGCCAAAGGCGTGGAACTACATTGCCGGAACGCTGCCAAGCCTTGCCTTCGAAACGCTGGGTGCCGACCTGGCCGAATGGTACTGGGGCTTGCGCTTCTGGCTGCGCCTGCTGCTCGAAACCATTCTCATGGGCTTTGTGGGTACGGTACTCGGCGGTGTTGTCGCGCTGCTGCTGTGCTTCCCGGCCTCGCGCAACCTGGTCGACAACACCGGGATCTACTTCGTGGCGCGGCGGGCCCTGGAGTTCCTGCGCACGGTTCCTGAACTTGTATTCGCCCTCATCTTTGTCTTCGCCTTCGGACTCGGACCCTTCGCGGGCGTTCTGGCGATTGCCGTGCATACGGCCGGTGCGCTGGGCAAGCTGTTTGCCGAGGTCAACGAGAATGTGGACCCGCGCCCCCTTGAAGGCATCCGCGCTGCTGGTGGCAACTGGCCGATGCTGATGCGGCTGGGCGTCGTGCCCCAGGCTCTGCCCAACTATGCCAGCTACCTGCTGCTGCGCTTCGAGATCAATGTGCGCGGCGCCTCGGCGCTCGGGATCGTCGGGGCTGGCGGCATCGGGCAGGAGCTCTATGTCGCCATCCGGCAGTTCGAATACACCGATATCTCGGCCATCATGCTGCTGCTGATCGCCACGACCTCCATCATCGATATCACCTGCGAAACCATCCGCCACCGGCTGATCGGGCAGAACCTGCAGGCGGGGCACTGACATGAGCACTATCACCCACGGCGACCTGGCACGGCTGCGCCGGACCCATCCTGAGCTTTTTTCAAGGCCGCTCGGCGCGCGGCTCAAGACCTGGGCGCTCTGGCTCAGCTTTGTGGCCGCGATGGCTTTCGGGCTCTGGTGGGTAGATGCCAACCCCATGCGGATCGTCGAAGGCCTCAACAAGCTCGGGCTCCTGGTCCGGCTGATGATCCCGCCCCATCCGGGCGGCGGACTGTGGGACTATGTCCACGCCATGGCGGAGACGCTCGGCATGGCGTTTCTGGGCACGGTCATCGCGGCCGTGCTCGCCGTGCCGCTGGGTTTTCTGGGCGCCAAGAACGTCATGCCGAACTGGCTGTTCCATTTTGGCCTCCGTCGCTTCTATGACGGTTTCCGCGGCATAGACGGACTGGTCTGGGCGCTGATCTTCGTTTCGGCGGTCGGACTGGGGCCCTTTGCCGGCGTGCTCGCCATCGCGGTCGGCGACCTCATGATCTTTGCCAAGCTGTTTGCCGAGGCGATCGAGAACGTGGAGAACAAGCAGGTCGATGGGGTTCGTGCCGCGGGCGGCAGCCGAACCCATGTGATGCGCCTTGGCGTTTTCCCGCAGGTTTTCCCGGTCATGATGAGCCATGTGCTCTATTTCTTTGAGTCCAATGTGCGCTCTGCCACAATCCTTGGCATTGTGGGTGCAGGTGGAATCGGGCTGCAGCTCTCGGATCGCATCCGCATCAACAATTGGCAGGAAGCGGCGTTCATCATCCTGATGATCCTGGTCACCGTTGCAGTCATCGACTACATCTCGAGCCGCATTCGAGCCAGGCTGATCGACGCGGCGCCGCGGATCTGAAACACGGCGAACGGCCCTCAGACCGGCGCGCTGCGGCTATAGCGGCGCCAGATCAGGGCGAAGCAGAAGGCGCTCAGCGCGCCGGCGCCGGCCACGAGCCAGAGTGTCGCCGGCGTCGTGATGGCGCCGGCTACCACCGCAAAGACCACCGGGGCGAAGGATGACACGATCAGCCGCGCCGAACTGATCGCGCCGAGGCGCGCGCCGTAGCCGAGACGCCCGAACAGCGCCAGCGGCAGCGTGCCGCTGACAATGCTGGAAAGGCCCGAGCCGAGACCGAACAGCACCGCAAAGGCAGCGGCGCCTGGCAGCAAGGGCGCCGTCGTGACCAGAACGACCAGGGCGATCGGCATCAGGCTGGCCGCGACCACACCCAAAGCCGGGGCCGACAATCCCTTGCCGAACTGCATGTTGACGAGGCGGCTCAACACCTGGGCCGGGCCGAACAGCGTGGTGACAAAGACGCCGGCCGCACCCAGCCCCAGGGAGGCCAGCATCGGAATCATGTGAACCAGCACGGCCGAGGACATGAAGCCGAGGGAGGCGAACCCGAGCAGCATGACGATCTGGGCCCATTGCTCCTGACCGGGAGGGACAAGCGGCACGTCCTCGATCGTGTCGGTCAGCCGCGCTGCGCGGGCGCCTTTGCCCTGGGCCGCCAGCCAGGCGTGGACGGGGACGCAGACCGCAAGGGTCAGTGCAGCAAAGGCCAGGTAGACCTCGCGCCAGCTCAGGACTTCATGCAGCATCGTGGTCAGCGGCCAGAAGATAGTCGAGGCAAAGCCGGCAATCAGCGTGAGGTGGGTGATGCTGCGCTGTGCGCCCTGGCCCGCAATCTGCGCCAGGGCCGCAAAGGCGGTGGCATAGAGCACGAAGCCGGAGGACACTTCCATCGCTACGAGCCCGGCGGCGAATGCCACGCCATTGGGCGAAAGGGCGCAGATCGCCAAGGACAAGGCCGCCGCAATCGACCCCCATACCATGACCCTCGCCGCGCCGAACCGATCGGCCCAGCTGCCCGAAATAGGGGCAACGAGGCCGCCGACGAGCAGCGACCCCGAAAGCACCCCATAGACCCACTCTTCCGACCAGCCAAAGTCCGCCGCCATGGACGGCGCCAGGGCGCTGAAGCTGTAGTAGAGCGTGCCGTAGCCGATGATCTGGGTCAGCCCGAGCGCCCAGATGACGGCGACCGGCGCGCGCGGATTTGTGTACGCGGTCATGAAGGTTCCGGTCAGAGGAGTTCGGCACGGCGTGCCGGGTCGAGGTCGGAAGGGAAGGGGATGCATCCGGCTTGGCTTTTGGCCCTGGGGAGGCCGGGTGCGCTTATGACGTATCGGGCAGATTGCTTCTGGCCAAGATTTTATCCTTCTAGAATATTCGAATAACAGGGCAAACCGAACGCGGTCAAACGGCGTTGTCAGCCTTAGGCGCGCGGCCGGGGGCATCGAGACAGCACTCGTCGGCCAGATAGCCGATCAGGCCGTTCATGCTGGAGTAATTGGCGCGGCAGATCAGTGTAGTGGCCTGCCGCTCCTGGCTGACGAGGCCAACCTCCACCAGCTTCCTGATGTGGTGGGACAGGGTCGATCCCGCGATGTCCAGCCGGAGTTGCAGCTTCCCAACGGCGAGCCCCCCCTCGCCGGCGCGAACCAGCGTACGATAGATGGTCAATCTTGTCGTATTCCCCAGCGCTCCGAGCTGGGACGCCGCTGTTTCGATCCTCATGGAAATAGCATATCTGCGGCGGGCCGCTCGTCAACGGTGTTTCGACGACCACCGCTGGACGTCTTCGTAGGCACCGGCCCGGTTCACCAGAGAGCCGACAACCACGACCTGCGCGCTCCATATCAGCGCAACAATCTCTGCAATCTCCAAGTCACCGGTCTGGTCCGTGTTCGCATTTCTCGGCATCACACCCTACGTCAATCATGCCCGCGCGCTTACCTCATCCCTGGCGAACAGGTGGTCGCGGTCGCCTGTTTACTCCCGAATGACTATCTGCATCTTGACCTCGCCACGTGGGCTCTTGCTGGCCAGTTCAAAAGCCTCAACGCTATCAGAGAAGTCGAAGCTGCGCGTGATCAATGGCGCGACATCGATGGTGCCCGAGGCCAACATCGCGACGCAACGCGGAAAGACGTGGGCATACCGGAACACGTGCTCAACGCGGGCCTCTTTTATTTGGGCAGCCGCCACGTCATAAGCAATCGGCTCCAGCGGGATCCCAACAAATACAACGACGCCACCGGGGCATAGTGGCGCAAACACACCCGCAGCGGCCTGGGCACTTCCCGAGCACTCATAGACGACGTCCACTCCCCAGCCGGCTGTCATGGCCGAAACCACTTCCAGTAGCGAGCCAGACTTGGCGTTCAGTATGGGCACCGCACCGAGTCGTGCAGCGATCGCCAGCTTGCTGTCATCCACATCGGTCACGAGCACATGCGAACAGCCTGCGGCCAAGGCAGAAAGCACCGTCAGCAGCCCGATGGGCCCTGCGCCGATCACCAGCGCGACGTGTCCCGGGTTGCCGCGTGCCTTGGTGACTGCATGCACACCAACGGCGAGCGGTTCGACCATTGCCGCGGCCGCAAATGAGACTGAGTCGGGTAGCTTAAAGGTGAAGTCGGCTGGATGCACAACGCTTGAGCGAAGCACACCATGGACCGGGGGTGTCGCCCAGAAGCGGACAGCCGGATCGAGATTGTAGAGCCCCAGCCGTGTGGTGCGCGCCCTCGGATCGGGTATGCCCGGTTCCATGCACACCCGGTCGCCGACCGCGAGGCCCCGCACCGCGCTGCCGATTTCTGTCACTACGCCTGCCGCCTCATGCCCGAGGATCATCGGCTCGCGGAGCACAAACGGGCCAATCGCGCCATGCGTGTAATAGTGCACGTCCGAACCGCAAATGCCGACCGTGTGGATGGCTATCCGCACATCCTCCGGCCCCAGGTGTTCGGCGACGGGGCATTCGCGCAGTGTCAGCCGGCCCTTTTCCTCCAGCACTAGCGCGCGTCGGTCCTCGCTTTGTAAACTTGTATCAGGCGTCATCGGTCATCCCCCCGTTTTTCCCAAATGCTAGGAGGGACGCCATCGCCGAGCCACGCCAAAGCGGCCGCAAACGCATACTTTCTTGCACGGCAGAACCGGCTAGTTCGCTTCGGCGGGGCTTTCGGGCGCGGTGGCGCGCATGGCCAGCCGCAAGGCACTCCGGCGATATTCCGACGGCGTCTCGCGACAAATGGCAGCGAACTGCCGGTTGAAATTGGCCGTGTTGTTGAAGCCGGACTCAAAGCAGATCTGCGTAATCGTCAGGTCTGGCCTCGTCAGCATACGGCAGGCGTGGTGCACCCGCAGCTGGTTCACGAACCGGGCAAACGTGTGGCCGGTCTGCTTCTTGAAGAAGCGGGAGAAGGTGCTTGGCTCCATATTGATGAGGTCCGACACTGCGTCGAGATGCACGTCCTGGGTGTAGTGCGCATAGATATGCGAGATGGCCGCCTGCAGCTTCTTGGAAAGCGCGGTGTGCACGCCCACTGCCGGCGCGTAGCGAGAGAGAATCTGCCATTCACGGGTCGCTCGGCCGAGCATGTTCATCAGTTCGAGAAACATGAACAGCCGTTGCGCGCCCGCAGCGCTTCCGATCTCGCGCAGCCGGCGCACGCCCTCCCGTCTTGCGGCGCCGGTAAAGGCAATGCCGAAAACGGAATCGTTGAGCATGGTCCGCACCGACTTGAATTCCGCGAAGGTGTTGCCAATGGCCTCGCCGAACTCGAATGTGAACTGGATCAGCATGTCGCGCTGCGCCACGCGTTCGTTTGGCCCGAGTTCGCTGACCCAGTTATGCGGCAGGTTGGGTCCGGTGAGGATCAGGGTGCCCGGCTCGAACCGACCGATATAGTCCCCGATCATCATCTGGCCCGAGGTTTCGAGGATCAGGTGCAACTCATACTCAGGGTGGTAGTGCCATTTCGCCAGGTGATGCGGATAACCATGCACGTTCCAACGAAAAGACTCGTCCGGCCGACAGACAATCACTTCATAGTCGGGATTTTGGACGCCCATTCCGTCTCTCCCGGGCAAACTCGCCACGCCACTCCTGAGACCAATAGAGCCACAACTGGCGCACGCTGCACACCCCGCCGGCTGCAAGAAAGTTTGCAAGGTCGGAGAATTTCGCGGCGCATGGTCCCATATCCTTCCCTAGACTGCAAAACGATGGGAGCCGGCCAGCTGAGGAGCTGAGCACGGCCTGGGCGTCCCGAAACGGTCAGAAAATGGACCGTGGGCGTCCAAAATCGCTCGGTGGTACCGCCGCTGGGGGAGGAGGAAGACTTGGATTATGCAATTCTCGTCGCCCGTAAGAGCGACGGAGCCTGGGGTGGCGACCGTGCTTAGCAGCGCACGAATGGGCGGAAACCCATGAGTGCCCTGCTTCAATTGAGCAGGGTGTCAAAATCCTTTGCGGGCATTCGCGTGCTCAAGGACGTGGACTTTGATGTGCGTCCCGGTGAGGTGCACGCCCTTATGGGCGAGAACGGGGCCGGTAAATCCACCCTGATCAAGATCATTTCCGGCGTACATACTCCCGATGAAGGCGGCATCATCCGGATTGGCGACACGCAACACAAGGCGTTGAGTTCGCGCGCCGCCGCCCGGGCCGGCATCGCCACCGTCTACCAGGAATTGCTGCTCTTCCCCGAGCTTTCAGTTGCCGAAAACGTCTTCCTCGGCCACGCCCCGCGAACGCGCTTGGGAACGCTGGACTGGTCGCTTATGCGGCGGCAGGCGCGGCAACTGCTGGACTCCCTTGACAGCCATGATCTCGATGTCGATGCCAAGGTCGGCACGCTCTCGGTGGCCAACCGCCAGCGCGTGGAAATCGCCAAGGCGCTGAGCCAAAATGCCCGCGTGCTGATCATGGACGAACCGACGGCGGCGCTCGCCGACGCCGACGTTCGCAGGCTGATGATCGTCGTCAAGCGGCTGCGCGAACGCGGGGTCGGTATCGTCTATGTCAGCCACAAGTTGCCCGAGGTTTTCGAAATCGCCGACCGGGTCACGGTGCTGCGTGACGGGGCGCTGATTGGCACCCACCCGATCGCCGAAGTCACCGAGCAAAGCCTCGTCGCCATGATGGTCGGGCGCGATATCGCGCAACTCTTTCCCAAGCCGGTGCCCAATATCGGCGACGTCATTTTGCGAGTGAAGGGTCTCTGCTTCGGCGACCGCGTGCGCGACATCTCCTTTGATCTGCGCCGCGGCGAAATCCTCGGCATCGCCGGCCTTGTCGGCTCGGGCCGCACGGAGATGGCACTGACGATCTTCGGCATTACCCCCGCGACGGCCGGCAGCATCGAGCTCGACGGGCGCGTCATCAGCATCAGTTCGCCGCGCCAGGCCCGTGACCTCGGCATCGCCTATGTACCCGAGGACCGCGGGCTGCAGGGTCTGGTGCGGCCCATGAGCATTGCCCAGAACGTCTCGATGGCGTCCCTCCACCGTGTCACCAACGGTCTCTTCATGCGCTTTGCTGAAGAAATCAGGTTGGCCGTCGATGCGATTGCGCGGCTCGGCATCCGGGCCCGCGGTCCCGAGCAGGTGGTGGGCCAGCTCTCTGGTGGCAACCAGCAGAAGGTGGTGTTGGGCAAATGGTTGGCCACGAACCCGCGCATCCTGATCATGGATGAACCCACCCGCGGCATCGACGTGGGTGCCAAGTCCGAGATCCATGCGCTGATGGGGAAACTCGCCCAGGAGGGCATGGCTATCGTGATGATCTCGAGCGAACTGCCTGAAGTGCTCGGCATGGCCGACCGCGTTCTGGTCATGAACGGCGGCACCAGCGTCGCCACCATCGGTCGGGCCGAAGCCAGTCCGGAAACGGTCGGTGCTGCAATGACCCTGGCGACCCGCAGCCTGGAGGTGGCCCAGTGACGAGCGATCACGCCCCGGCATTCGTTGCCAAGCGCACCGGCCTTGTCCGCTTCATTTCCACCTATGGTCAGGAAGTGGTCATCGCCGGCGCGATCATTGCCCTGTTCGTGCTTGTTTCGCTGGTGTCGCCACGGTTCCTCTCCGCCAACAATCTAAACACCATCATTTCGGGTAATGCCTATATCGCGGTCGCTGCCATCGGCATGTCGATGATCATCATCACCGGCCACATTGACGTCTCGGTGGGGGCGCTGATCGGCGTGCTGGCAACCATATCTGGCACGCTCGCGACCGCCGGCTATCCGGTGTGGATTGCCTGGACGCTGCCGATCCTGATCGGCGTCGGCATCAACGCGATCGTCGGCGCGCTGGTCGCCTACGGCAGAATTCCGTCCATCGTAGTGACGCTCGGCATGCTCTCGATCCTGCGCGGCGGACTGGTTTCGATCACCGGCGGCGCCTGGATCAACGACCTGCCGCCAGACTTTCACCTCGCCCAGCAACGCCTGCTCGATATACCCGTCCCCATCTGGTTCATGGTGGTGCTGACCTTGGGGGCGTTCATGTGGATGCGCCACACTGCCTTCGGGCGGTCGCTGTTTGCCATCGGCGGCAATATCGAGGCGGCACGCGCCGCCGGCATCCCGGTGGAACGCCGCGTGGTGCAGGTGTTCATGATCCACGGCGCCTTTGCCGGCCTCGCGACTGTGCTCTTTGCCACACAGCTCCGCGTCATCCAGTCGACCGTGCCGCCAAACCTGGAACTGACGATCATCACGGCCGCTGTAATCGGCGGCGTCTCGATCCTGGGCGGCACCGGCACGGTGATCGGCTCGACGCTGGCGGCGATCCTCTTCTCAGCCATCGGCTCGGCGATGATCTTCATCAACGTTTCGCCTTACTGGCTGCGCGCCGTCATCGGCGTGCTCATCCTCATCACCGTGCTGGTCGACATAGCGCGTCGGGTGCGCGAACAGCGGAGCGCCAAGCGATGACCTGGCACAAGCTGCTGCGACACGAGACCATCCTGGCTCTGCTGACAGTTCTCGCGCTGGTGGTGCTGGCCAGTCAGTCGGACAAGTTTTTCACGCTCGACAACATGCTCAACCAGGGTCGGTTGATGACCGAGGTAGGGCTGATCGCGGTGATCATGACTTTCGTGATCATCACCGGTGGCATCGACCTCAGCGTCGGCTCCATCCTCGGGTTGGTTGCTGTCCTGCTGGGCGTGTTCTGGAAGAACATGGGGCTTCCACTACCGATGGCCATCGGGCTTGGGCTCATGGTCGGGACGCTGGCTGGGCTGATCAACGGGCTGATCATCACCCGCTTTCGGGTGCCCCCGCTGATCGCCACGCTGGGCACCCTGGCGCTCTACCGCGGCATCGCCGAGGGCATTTCCGAAGCCCGCTCCGTGCGGGGCTACCCCGACTGGTTCTTCGTGCTCGGTCAGGGCCAGTTCCTGGGCGTGCCTGTGCAGCTCTGGATCCTTGGGGTCGTTACGCTGGTCGCTGCCATCATTTTGGGCACTACCGTTTGGGGCCGCGGAGTCTATGCCGTCGGTCACAACGAGACGGCCGCCCGGTTTTCGGGGCTGCAGGCCGACCGCATCAAGCTGGCGATCTACGCCGCGTCGGGCTTTGCCGCAGCGCTGGCAGCGGTCATTTTCGTGTCACGGGTCTCGACCACCCGCTCTGACATGGGCACCGGCATCGAGCTCGACGCCATTACCGCCGTCGTGCTGGGCGGCACATCGATCTTTGGAGGCCGAGGCTCGATCATTGGCACCATACTCGGGCTGGTGTTGATCCAGGCGCTCAAGAACGGGCTGTCGCTGGCCGGCATCAAGAGCGACGGCACCATTGTGCTAATCGGGGCGGTGCTGATCCTCACCATCCTGCTTTCCAATCTCTTTCACCGGAACGGCAACCGATGAGAAGCAACCCGCACATGAGGCCTTGCCGAACAAAAGAGGCCCGTGTGCCCCAAGGAGGAAGAATTATGATAAGAACTTCACTAGCCGTGCTTGCCATTCTCTCGCTGTCGACCAGCCTGGTGCAGGCTCAGACCGCCTGGACCGGCGGCGACGATCTGCCGACCAACCCGCTGGCCTGCGACGGCACCCCTACCGCCCCAGTGGTCAAGCCCTATGACGGCGGCATGACCACCAATGCGCCCGATCGCAACGGCAAGCCCATCACCGTGGTCGATGTCCCCAAGCTGATCGGCGTCGGTTACTTCGACGCGACCACCAAGGGTATCGCTGAGGCCGCCGCCGAACTGGGCAACATGACCGCCACCACGGACGGTCCCACCGAGGCCAATATCGACGACCAGATCACCCTGATCGACAACTACATCACCAAGGGCGTCGACGGCATTCTGTTTGCTGCAAACGATCCGGTCGCCATAGCGCCGGTGCTCAAGAAGGCCCTTGCTGCGGGCATCAACGTTGTCGGCTATGACGCCAACTCCGAGCCCGATGCGCGCCAGTGGTTCGTCAACCAGGCCGAGTTCAACGGTATCGCCAAGACGTTGATCGACTCGCTCGCCGCCGAGACCGGTGAGGACGCGTCGTTCGCCATCGTGACCTCGACCTTCACCACGCCGAACCAGGCGCGCTGGATCGCCGAAATGGCCGCCTATGCCGCAGCATGCCACCCGGGCCTGAAGTGGCTCGAGACGGTCGAAGCACAGGAAGACAACATCCTTAGCTTCAATCAGGCCAACACCCTGATCAACAAGTACGGCGATGACCTCAAGGGCATCGTGGGCATGACCTCGGTTGCGACCCCGGCCGCTGCCGACGCCGTCACCCAGGCAGGCAAGTGTGGCTCGATTGCCGTGGTTGGCCTCGCCACCCCGAACGCGATGAAGCCCTATGTGGCTTCGGACTGCGTCAAGTCCGTGGTGCTGTGGAACCCGGTGGATCTCGGTTACGTCGCCGCCCATGTGCTGCGTGCCGTCGCCGATGGTACGCTCAAGCCGGGCGACACTACGGTCAAGGCCGGCAAGCTCGGTGAACTGTCGGTGGTCAATGGGTCTGAGATCCTCGTTGGCGCACCCTTCGTGTTCAACAAGGACAATATCGAAGGCTTCGATTTCTGATCGTCGCACCAACCCGATGCCTGGGCCGCCCATCCTCCTGGAGGCGGCCCAGGACATCTCTGATTTATGCCATGACAGTGCAAGTGCAGGGGTTTCGAATGCGGGAGGAGTTTGATCACATCGTGATCGGAGGCGGCGCGTCCGGTTGCGTGGTCGCTGCACGACTGGTGACTGACGGCGGTAAGCGCGTGCTACTGCTCGAGGCGGGTCACTCGCATCATCATCCGCTGCTCGACATGCCGCCGGGGATCTTCAAGTTGATCAACGGCAGCAAGTATATGACCTACCATCACACTGAGCCTCAGGCGCATCTGAACGGCCGCGTGCACGACATCCCGCAGGGCAACGTGCTGGGCGGCGGCACTTCTGTGAACGCGCAGGTCTATATGCGCGGTCGGCCATCCGACTACGACGAGTGGGACGACATCCTGCGAGGCAACAATGATGGTGCACCTTGGGGCTGGGCGAATGTGCTCAAGCACTTCCGCCGGATCGAGGGCAACAACCGACTGAGCAATGACCTGCATGGCGCGGACGGCCCCCTGCTGGTGTCCGATCCCGGTCATGTCGACGACGTGTCGAAATGGTTTGTGCAAAGCGTGCAGCAGATGGGCGAGCCCTACACCTCCGACTTCAACGGTCCGGGGCAACGCGGCGTCGGCTTCTACCAATTCATGAACCGCAAGGGGAAGCGCTCGAGCGCAGCCTATGCCTATGTCGAGCCGCTCAAGGCCGACACGCGCCTGACAGTCCGGCTGCGGGCGGCGGTGCAACGGATCAATGTCGAGAACGGCAAGGCCGTCAGCGTCACCTATCGCGACGAGACTGGCGAGCATACCGTCTATTCCAAGGGCGATATCGTGCTCTCGGCAGGTGCCTTGGTAACGCCAAAGATCCTGATGCTTTCGGGTCTCGGACCGGCCGAGCAGCTCAGGAAACATGGCATCGAAACGATCGTCGACCTGCCCGGCGTCGGCCAGAACCTCATCGATCATCCAGAAGTGCCAGTGATATCGGTCGCCAATGGCCCCTACGGCTACTATCGCCAGGGCGTTGGTTGGCGCATGCTCAAGAACGGTCTCAACTTCAAGCTCTTCGGCAACGGTCCGATCCTGTCATCGGGCTTCGAGGCCGGTGCCTTCATCAACCCGATCGATCGGGATGCGCCGCCCAGCATCCAGGCGTTCTGCGTGCCGATCGTTTATCTCGATCGCGACCTGCTCAAGGTGTTCGATGACACTTACGGTGTCACAATCACCACAGTGGTTGTGAAGCCGAAGTCGCGCGGATTCGTCGAGCTCCGCTCGGCCGATCCGGCTGCCATGCCGGTGGTTTCGCCGCACTTGCTCAAGCACCCGGACGACATGAAGACGATGATCGCCGGGCAACGCTTCTTCCGCGAGGTGCTGCAGTCCGGACCACTGGGCAAGCGCATTGAGAAAGTCATTGCGCCGGCGGGCCCCGACCTCAGCGACGAGGCCATGGCCGAGCATTGCCGGCGCTTCGTCAAGACCAACTATCATCCGGCCAGTACCGCCAAGATGGGCGCTGACGGCGACCCGATGGCCGTTCTCGATGCGCGCCTGAGAGTGCGTGGCGTCGACAACTTGCGCGTCTCAGACCTCTCCGCCGTCCCCAATATCAACGCCGGCAATACGACCGCACCGGCCATGATGCTGGGCGATCGTTGTGTGGACTTCATCCTCGGCCTTGATCGGCCAGAAAACGCAAAAAAGGGAGTGCGTGCATGATCCAGGATCTCTTTCGTCTCGACGGTAAGGTGGCGCTGGTCACAGGCGGCACGCGCGGCATCGGACTCGGGATTGTCGAAGCGCTGGCCGAGGCCGGTGCGCATGTCATCGTCTCGTCCAAGGTGCCCAAGCCCGAGGTGATCGCGAGGCTCAAGGCCGCGGGTCACACCATCGACTACCTCCAGGCCGACATGCAGGACGCAGTTGCGCCGGCCAAGCTCGTGGCTGACGCCACGGCGATTACCGGACGCCTCGACATCCTCGTCAACAATGCCGGCGTCGCCCAGCACGGGGATACCCACAGCTTCACCGAAGCCAACTACCGGCGGCTCATGGACATCAATGTCGATGCCGTGTTCCGCGCCTGCCAGGCGGCGCTGGTCCCGATGCGCAAGCAGCAGAGCGGCGTGATCCTTAATATCGGCTCGATCTCGGGCTATATTTCCAACATTCCGCAACCGCAGGCCGCCTACAATGCCTCGAAGGCCGCCGTGCACATGCTCACCAAGAGCATTGCCAGCGACTATGCCGGCGAAGGCATCCGCGCCAACGCCATCGCGCCGGGCTATATCGATACCGACATGACGGCAGGCGGTTTCGCCAATCCGGAATGGTCGCCGGTGTGGCGTGGAATGACGCCTATGCCAAAGGTTGGCACGCCGGAAGACATAGGCGCTGCGGCTCTCTACCTCTGTTCCGCGGCCTCGAGTTATGTGACAGGGGAAGTCCTTGTCATCGATGGCGGCTACACAATCAGATAGCCGCATGGTGAAGGGAGCTTTTCGCGGTCACTCATGAGCTGGTCACGAGAAGCCGCACTGCTAAGGAAGGCAACAGAGGAATACGCTAAAGAGGTCAATGTCTCTAACCAACACGCTGTTCTTCTCGAGTTCGCGGCGAGGTGGTGAATAACTCCGGCAGGCCCTGGCGGCGTTCGCGGCGAAATACAATGCCTCCTGTCTCCGGCAGAGACACGGTACAGGACGCCAAATCAGATCAGGGCCGAGCAGAAGTCCCTTGAAACCGAAGCCGCGACGGGGTTCAAAATGGCGACATGATCAGCGGAACGTGCCGTCTCATAACCGTGCCCCGCTACAGTCGTCGCCCACACCACCAGCAAAGTCTATGTCATGTCCTCAGGCAAAATCGCTGAAGTCGGCAGGCCGCTCGACCTGTTCAGCATCCCGCAGGCCGGGACGACGCAGGCGCTGGTCGGCGCCGTGCTGAGCGTCGAGGCCGGGCTGGCCGGGAAGGCACTCGCATGAGCCAGTGCGTCGCCATAACAGGTTCTACCACCGGCATCGGCTACGCGATGGCCGAAGCTTTCGCCCGCGATGGTGCCCGCCTCGTGATCAACTCGCACCTGAGTGACGATGGCGGCGCGGCTGCACGGCTGGGCCAGTTGGCGGAGTGCCATTTCGTGAACGCGGACCTTTCTACCGTCGCCGGTGCGCAGGGATTCGTCGCGGAGGCGCGTGAAAAGCTCGGGCGGCTCGATACCCTCGTCAACAACGCCGGCACGTACCTCGACACCAATTTCGACGACCTCACCGAGGCGGTGTTCGACCGCACCTTCAATCTCAACGTGAAAGGCTACCTGTTCGCCTCTCAGGCCTTCGTGAAAGGTCTGGTTCCGGGGCAGGAGAACCCGAGCATCGTCTGCACCGGCTCGACCAACTCACTGGCGGCCGAAAAGAACAGCGTCGTCTACGATACCTCGAAGGGCGCAGTGCTGATGCTGGTCCGCAACCTTGCGGTCACGCTCGCCGAGCGCGGCATCCGTGTGAACGGGATCGGTCCGGGCATTATCGAAACGCCGCTGAGCGCAAAGGGCCTCGCCACGCCCGGCGTCCGCCCTGCCCTCGAACGCCAGATTCCCCTCGGCCGCATCGGCATGCCGGACGATATTGGCGGCGCGGCGGTGTTCCTCGCCTCGCCCGCTGCCCGCTACATCACCGGGCAGATGCTCTATGTCGACGGCGGCATCCTCGCCAACCAGATGTCCTGGGAGCCCGTGTCGTGAAGACCCACTGGACCAATGTCACGGTCGTGTCCCCGACGGCGGAAATCGCGAGCGACCTGTTGATCGATGGCGTCCGCATTGCCGGCATCGTTCCTTCGGCGACCAGCAGTGGCGATGACTGGCAGGCGATAGACGGGCAGGGCGCCGTCCTTTTCCCCGGCATGATCGACCTGCTGCAGCATCAAAGCGGCGTGGTTTACTTCGACCTCTGGTTCGATCCTGCGCGCGATGCGAAGGCACCTTCCCGGAGCCCGATTCGCCTCCAGGATGGTGCCCTTGCCGGCGCTGGTGGCACCGACCACAAAGGCATGAGGGACGACTTCGGCAAGGACGTGCTGGAACCCACGAAAATTGCGTAATTCGACTTCCGCGATCACCGATTCCTCACCTCAGGTACGGCCACCATATGGCAGCATCGGCAGTTCTGCCTGTTGGCTCAGGGGTATCAAGCTGTGATCGCCGTCTGGCTTGCGGAAAGCTGCAGTCTGTAATCGCAAACATTTCCCAAACACCGGCGCGGTGTTACCCCGGTGTTACCCTGGCTGGAGCCGAGCGCTGATACCGCAAGAACTGCCGGCCCAATGCATTGAAATTTAAGGTAGAAATGGTGCACCCGACAGAATTCGAATCTGTGACCTCTGCCTTCGGAGGGCAGCGCTCTATCCAGCTGAGCTACGGGTGCCTGAATGAAGGCAATAGGCGATTGGCGCGTCGTGCGCAAGACTCGCTGCGCGGGCATTCACCATGCCTCGGATCTCAGGGACTGGGGCGCTGCCAGAGGCGGTCGAGTTCACCGAGGAGGTGGAAGATGTGTTCGTCGTCGGCTGCATCCCCGACCCCGTTCGGGAGGTCGTCATCCGAGCCACGCTCGGGCCCGGCAGCCTGCAGGGCGGCGAAGATGGAGGCGATTCCGGTTTCGAGTTCGTCGTAGTCTGTCTCGAAGGGCGTGGGCAGCGCCGGCCCGATCAACTGGCTGTCGGCGGGAAGGGTGGCATCCTGCCACCGGGTGGTGTCGTCCATGATTGCCGGACTCCCTGAGCTTCAACGTAGATAGAAGCTAGCGAGCGGGTTTGGTGTGTTGCGGGCCGAAATCCGGCTCCGGCGTGACTATTTCGTGACAGCCGGCTCGGCTCAGAACGGGGGCGGCACGCGATACTCGACCCAGCCGCCCTGCGGGTGGTTGAAGCCGAGTTCCTCGGCGTGCAGTTGCAGCCGGTCCGCCGCCGCCAGCGCCGCGCCGGTCGCATAGAACTGGTCGCCGAGGATCGGGTGGCCGAGGGCCAGCATGTGCACCCGCAACTGGTGCGTGCGTCCGGTCAGCGGGTGGAGCCGCACCCGGGTGATGCCGGGCTCGCGCGCCTCGACGTGCCATTCGGTCCGGCTCTGGCGCCCATGCTCGTGGTCGACGCGCTGGCGCGGCTTGTTCTCCCAGTCTGTCGCGAGCGGCAGGTCGACGAGGCCGGCTTCCTCGGCCATGTCGCTCCACACGCGTGCGACATAGGATTTTCTCGCCCGGCGCTGCTCGAACTCCTGCCCGACATGCCCGAGCGCCTTCTTGTTGAGGCACATGACGATGACGCCGGACGTATCCTTGTCGAGCCGGTGCGCCATCGCCGCGGTGGGCCAGCGCCCGCGCACCCGCGCCTCGAGACAATCAGCGAGCGCCGGGTCCTTGCCAGGCACACTCAGCAGACCCGAGGGCTTGTCCAGCACGACGATGTCCTCGTCTGCATGAATCACCGTCAGCCACGGATCAGTGGGCGGGCGATAGTCGTAGGTGGCGGGAACGGGATTGAGCATCGGCCGCTCCTTAGCAGGAAAGCAGGCCACCCCCAAACCCTGCGTTACGTACGTCAGATCGGGCTTTCCTTCCGCTGCAAAACCGGCAATTGTGGCCGGCAACGGCGCACCGATCGAGTAGCGCCACCTCAGACAAATGGGAGCGAGGACAATGGCCACTCAGCGTCGTGTGGGCGTCGGCATCATCGGCTGCGGCAACATTTCGAGCCAGTACCTGAAGGCGATGCGCGACTTTCCGGTGCTGGAGATCATCGCGGTTGCCGACATGAAGCCGGATGTCGCCGACAAGAAGGCGGCGGAGTTCGGCTTGACGGCAGTGACCGTCGAAGCATTGCTGGCCGATCCGAAGGTCGAGATCATCGTCAACCTGACAATTCCACGCGCTCATGTCGAGGTCGGCCTCAGGGCGTTGGACGCGGGCAAGCACGTCTACAGCGAGAAGCCGCTTGGCGTGACCTTTGCAGAAGGCAGGAAGCTGGCGGAAGCGGCGGCGGCGGCCAAGGGGCTGCGGATCGGTGCCGCTCCTGACACCTTCCTTGGCGGCGGGCACCAGAAGGCGCGTGAATTGATCGACTCCGGCGAGGTCGGGTCGATCGTGGGCGGCACCGCCTTCATGGGCGTGCCCGGCCATGAGCGCTGGCACCCCGATCCGGCCTTCTACTACGACGTGGGTGGTGGGCCGATGCTCGACATGGGGCCGTACTATATCACCGACCTCGTGAATCTGCTCGGCCCCGTGGCGCGGGTACAGGCGATGAGCACGACGCCACAGGCCGAGCGCCCGATCTATTCGGAGCCCAAGAAGGGCCAGATGATGCCGGTGAAGGTGTTCACCCATGTCGCCGGACTGCTGCAGTTTCGGTCCGGCGCCATCATCCAGATGACCATGAGCTTCGATGTGCCCGGCCACACCCATGTGCCGATCGAGCTCTACGGCTCGATGCTCGGGCTGCTGGTGCCCGATCCGAACATGTTCGGCGGCGAGATCAAGACCCGGCCCGCCACGTCCAAGGACTGGACGACGGTCGAGCACGACACGCCCTATGCCGATGCGAACTACCGTTCGCTGGGCGTGGCCGACATGGCTCTCGCGATCGTCGAAGGGCGGCCGCACCGAGCCTCGGGCGACTTGGCGCTGCACGTTCTCGAGGTGATGGAAGCCTTCGAGGTCGCCAGCAAGGAGAACCGCGTGGTCGACATCACCACCGCCGTCGAGCGCCCGGCGCCGCTGTCGCAGTCGCTGGTCGATGGCAGGATCGGCAAGTAGGCGCGCGTTGCTGCAGCGTTAGTAATAGATTCGTACCGGGTATGTATCCTCACTCCGTCTATCGGGGTGAGGGAGCCCGTGATGCGTGCCTTGGGTCTGTTCCTGTTGCTGGCCGGCAGCCTGCTCCTGCTTTGGCCGCTCTACGATCATCTGCTGCCGTTCATCCACATCACGCGCAGCGACACGCAGCTATATGGCGGCGCCCTGCTGATGGGCGGCATTGTCGCGCTCATCATCCACCGCGCCCGCGCCGGATGACCCTGCGACAAACACTGCCGCTTTCGCCGGGCTGTTCGTTCTGGTAATGAGGACAAATGACACGGGGCTCATTCCTCAGGCGCGCCGCGCTCACCATGATCCTGGCACCGCTCTTGGCGGTGGTCGTTGGCGCATGCTCGATGGCCAACTTCCCGGGCTACAAGCCGGCCGGGGTGCATGTCGCCATCGCTCCGCAGCCTGCAGGCAAGCGGCCCGCGGCAAAGCCCCAGGTCGAGGAAGCGTTCGTGCCGCTGGCGTTTGCCGAGGCGCCGCGCTCTTCCGGCAACGTCGATAGCCTCATCAGCAAATACGCAGCGATCTATGGCGTGCCGGAATCGCTGGTTCGCCGCGTCGTGCAGCGAGAGAGCAGCTTCAACCCCAAGGCGCGCAACGGCCCTTACTATGGCCTGATGCAGATCCGGCACGATACGGCGCGCTCGATGGGCTATTCCGGCTCGGCAGTTGGACTGCTCGATGCTGAAACCAACCTCAAATACGCGGTGAAGTACCTGCGCGGCGCCTATATCGTGGCCGGTTACAACTCCGACGGGGCAGTGCGCAACTACTCGCGGGGCTACTACTACGACGCCAAGCGGGCCGGGCTGCTGAAGGAAGTCGGCCTGCGCTGAGGCGAGGCGACCGATAGGTCTGGCTTTGGCGCCACAGAACGTTCCTTAGTCCGGGAGTTGAACCGGGCACTCGACAGAGATCAACCTTCGATAAGCAGAACGGTGGGGAGGCTAACGGCCGTCGCCACCGCTCGAGCGTTTCCCGCGACGGCCTATGCTAGTCTTTTTCAGAGGGGCTCCCATTCCCTGTTAAGCTTGCATTGCAGGGTGCCATCGATGTCCACGATCGCAATGCTGGCGAATTCACCGGCAAACCCGCGACAGAGCTGAGCTATTCGGGAATTCCTATCGGCTTTGCAGGGTAGGAAAAATGGAAACTCGGGTAATGCCGCCCGGCTACCAAGGAACGGTAGGGTAGATGCAAAGCTGCGCAGACGATGCCTACTGAAGACCAACGGGAGGGCCTTTGGGCACGACTTGTGATGCTCGGCAACCCAACCAAGGGGCGGAAAGAGGCGCCAAGGCTCGCATTGGAGCGGCAACCAGAACGCGTCTATGCGATCGGCGACGTGCACGGATGTCTCGACCTCCTGACCGAGTTGGAAGCGAAAATAATGGAGGACGCGGCGGACGAACCCGATGAGACGCTGATCGTCATGCTCGGCGACCTCATCGACCGTGGGCCGCAATCGGCCCAGGTGATCGAACACCTAATGGCGGAGCCCCCGGATCGCTTCAAACGCATCTGCCTGCGCGGCAATCATGAAGCCATGATGCTGGAGTTCATTGCTCGGCCAGGGAGAAACACGATTTGGCTCGAGAACGGTGGCAGGGAGACTCTGCAGTCATATGGAGTACCGATTGAGGTACTTGCACCGGGCGTGGCACCTGCGGTGCTGGCAAGAGTTGTCGCGAGAGCTGTCACTCCGGCGCATGTGCAATTCCTCAGCCGCCTCCCTGTGCTGCTGGAAACACCGCAAACCATATTTGTTCATGCGGGGCTACGCCCGGGACGAGCGCTGAAGCGCCAGTCGGATCTCGACTTGATCTGGATACGCGACAACTATAACAACACGTACGAAGAGTTCGCCCGAACCGTGGTTCATGGACATATGCCCAGATCAGAGGCGCTAGTGTCCCCGTTCAGGATCGGCATCGATACGGGGGCCAGTAGCAGCGGAAGGCTGACTGCGGTGCGGATCATGCCAGGCTTCGCGCCGCAGCTGTTGTCGGTTAGTCGCAACGGGCTTTAGTCCTGCGGCAGGAGTACCACAGCTGCGGATATGTGCCTCTCCAAAGCTCGATGCGACAACAAGCTCGGCGGGCAAGCAGAACGTCGGTGCCTTTATCTGAATGAAGCCCTCTGGCCGGCCTTGACCGGCAGGGTGAGACTCGGTGATTACGTATACATGAAGAAGCCACTGCGCCTGCGCCTGCCGTTCGGCACTCTCAAAGTCGCAACCTATCTGCAGCTTAGTTCCGCAGAGCACGATGGGCTCGTGCCATACAAGCGGCTTGGGCGACTCTACCTGATCTGGAAGGCGACCGGCCTGCCGTCGCGGGATTCCCGTTAGGTCCGGGACCGAGGCAGTGTCGTCATACCGCCAAAGTTGTGGCTCACAATTGAGTCTGCGCAAGCAGCCGCTAGCGCGCAGAATTCCGATCGCGTCGTAGCCAGAACAGTAGTTCGGGTTGTTGGACCAGAGAACCTAGAAAAACCAAGCGACGGTCCGCGTTCGGATGTCCGCGCGGACGTTGGCGGCTGTTGATCGAGCCTAGCTTGGCAGAAGGCTGATCACTGGGCTTGGTAGTAATTAGACAGGTGATTTGACGTATTGGGAAAAAATCTATATGAATTGCCTCTGCGGGAATTGTGAAAAATGTGAGATTGCGTGTGCGTATCAGGATTCCGCTTGTTGTTGGCACCCTAAAAATTAAAGACTACAGAAATCTCCGACAAAGCGAGCGGAGTGGCCGCGGTCGTTTTGTGAGGATCGGTAGCCTGTACTTCATCTGGTCAAAAAACGATGAGTCAAGCAGGCATCCCACCTGACTGCTTCGGAGTCGCTGAGCCTATAAGCTTGTCGAGTGCAAGGTCGGGTGCATTTGTTGCAGTTGGGACACGGGTCAGTCGCGATCCGAGATTGATCAAAGGACGTTATGGCGCTATGGTGTGATTTGCATCACGGCG
>Ga0247832_1000854_pt1 | contig 59001 bp, 52 predicted proteins | sample LaCruzMarch2015__10_FD_192407 | JGI IMG/M metagenome (GOLD analysis project Ga0247832, IMG submission 192407) | Freshwater microbial communities from meromictic Lake La Cruz, Castile-La Mancha, Spain - LaCruzMarch2015_4m | ecosystem: Environmental > Aquatic > Freshwater > Lake | place: Spain... | reverse complement strand
AGAGCGACCAGAGCAGTGAAAGGTGCGCGCTGAGAGGCTGAGCAAATGAGCTGTGCATCAATCATGAAGTGGTGACTGCCTACGTCATGTCAAGCTCAGGCCGGCACACCCCGTGAACGGTTACCTTCGTTGTTGTCTTCGTTGAAGCGGCGAACCAGCTCCTCAAAAACCGTGCCCATGGCGTGGTTGTCGAGCGCCGCTGGGCTCAGATCGATCTGGGGATCGAGGAACTTGCTGATCAGTGTGCCGAGCGAATCCGAGCGCGACAGCGTGGGGATGTGGTTGCGGAACTTGAAGTTCTCAAGGATGTCCTGCACGTTGTCGCTGAAGCCCTCCAGATAGGCCTCGAAATCGGTCCGTAGTTTTTGCTCGCTGCCCCGCGTGGTGAGATCGCGCAGCACGAAGGGAGAAACGTTGTAGAAGGCCTGGCCTGCCGCTGCGCGCAGGGCCGCTTCTTGTTCCTTGATTTCGGCGGCATCGAGCCTGGTCTTGGCTTCCAGCACCCGCGCCTTGGTGGGCTCCAGCACCGCATCCAGCCGCCGCAGCACCGCCATCGGCAGGATCACATCCGGATACTTGCCGCGCTTGAACAGATCGCGCAGCACGTCATCGGCGATGCCCCACAGGAACGACACGATCCGGTTGTGGGTGGCCTGGTCCATCCGACAGTTGCCTTGCCAATGGCCATCACAGTAGGGAGAGCTCACCCCATTGCTCTCAGCCAGCGCTACTGCCCGGCACGCCCGGGCGCCACAGGCGAACTGCAGGTGCTGATGCCGATCGAGGGACTGGCGGGCATCGAAGCCCTGCGGGGCCGCCTCGAGAAAGACCTCGCCCATCCCAACTGCGCCGGCAGAGTGCCCCGGCCATGGCCGCTCAGCTCTCGACCAGCTGGCCGCCCTCGAGGCTGACGATCCGATCGGCGATGTCGAGGATCTTGTTGTCGTGGGTGACCATCACGATCGCGGCGCCGTTGTCGTCCGCCAGCTGGCGGAACAGGTCGACGACGTCGCGGCCGGTGGTTTTGTCCAGGGCGGCGGTGGGTTCATCGGCCAGCAGCAATCGGGGGCTGGGGGCCAGGGCCCGGGCGATCGCTACCCGCTGCTTCTGGCCGCCGGAAAGCTTTTCTGGGAAGTAGTGCTGCCGCTCCGCCAGCCCCACATGGCCGAGCATGGTGGCAGCGCAGTCATCCATCGCTGCCCGGCCCCGAACCAGCCAGGTGGGCGAAACCTCCAGGCCGAAGCGCACGTTCTCCAGGGCCGTCAGGTAGGGCAGCAGATTGTGGGCCTGGAAGATGAAGCCCGCCTGGCGCCGCAGCCGGGTGAGGGCGTCGTTGTCGGCATGGAGCAGCTCCTCCCCCAGCACCTTGAGGCTGCCGCTCTGGGCGGCCCGCAGGCCGCCGAGCATGGTCAGCAGGGTGGTCTTGCCGGAGCCGGAGGGCCCCGTAAGGATCAGGATCTCGCCGGCGTGCACCGTCAGGTTGATGTCGATGAGCACCTGTTTGGCGGTCTCCCCCTCGCCGAACCAGTGGTCGAGATGCTGGAGCTCAATGGGCCGCTCGCGCCCGACTGCAGCGTCCAGCGGCGTCATCAGAAGATGTCGGCGGGGTCGAGCCGCCGCAGCTTGCCGGTGGCCAGCCAGCCCGAACCGGCCGCCATCACCAGGGTCAGGCTGAACACCGCCAGAGCCCGCTGGAGGGTCATCGCGATCAGCAGCGAGGTGGAGCGGGCCAGCAGCGCATAAAGGCCCATGGACAGCAGCAGGCTGGGTAGGAAGGCCAGGGCGGCCAGCAGCAGCGATTCCTGCACGATGATGCCAATGACGAAGCGATCGCTGTAGCCCATCGCCTTCATCGTGGCGTACTCCGGCAGATGGTCACTGACGTCGGAATAGAGGATCTGATACACAATGATGGCGCCGACCACCAGGCCCACCAGCACCCCGAGGTTGAAGATCAGCCCGAAGGAGGTGTTGTTGCGCCAGTGGTCCACCTCCATGTCTTTGAGCTCCTTGAGGGTGAGCACCTTCACCGACGGATCGAGAAAGCTGTTCAAGGTGGCTTGCACCTGCAGCGGGCTGACGCCCGCTTCCAGCTGGATCACACCGAGCTGGATGTCGTCACTGGTCTGATCGGGGAACCAGGTCTTGAAGTTGCTGGCGGAGGTGATCAGGTTGATGTCGGCGGCAAAGGTGAGCCCCATCGTGAACAGCCCATTCACCACGGCCCGGTTGCCGCGCAGCTCGGTGTCATAGAAACCGTCCCGGGCCACCACCTGGCCCACGGGGCCCGCCGCCTTCTTGGAGAGGGTGTCGAAAAAGAGGCCATCGGGCCGCAGCAGTTTGCCCGGATCGGCCGTCACCTCGGGGATGCGCAGGGCCGGATTCTCCGGAGCCAGCCCGAAGATCAGCGCCTGTTTTTTCTCGCGGCTGTCGCGGTTGAGCCAGTCGGTCTTGCCGATGTAGAGGGGCGTCACCGCCTTCACGCCCTGCACCCCCAGGGCCTGGATCAGGCGGCTGCGGGGCAGGTTGAGCGGTTCGCCCAGGTTGGTGTAGCGCCGGCTCACCATCACCAGCTCGCCGTTGAGCCTTTCCAGGGGGCGCTTCTGGCTGGCATAGAGCCCGCTGGCCAGCCCCAGCTGGAAGAACACCAGCACGTTGGCGAAACTCACCCCGGCGATGGCGGCGAGCAGCCGCATCGGTCGATGGCTGGTCTGCCGCCAGGCCAGGGGCGTGCGGCGCAGGGCGGTCAGCGGGTTCATGGCTTCTGGACGCCGCCCAGGACGCGCTCCCGAGCCGCCTCCTGGCTGGCCTTCTGGGCGGCGTTCAGTGGGGCGAACAGCACGTTCACCTGCAGGTAGTTGAGGTGGCTGGCCACCGCTGACTCCTGCGGGGTCAGGCCGATTTTCACCTCCAGCACCCGCCGGTCCAGGTTCTCGCCGGCCTGGCCGCTGAACACGGTCTGGCGGCTGACTTCGCGGGCGATCTCCACCACCGTCCCCTGCACGCTGCGCCCCTTGAAGCCGTCGGCGCTGAGGCTGACCTTCTGGCCCAGGGCGATCAGCGGGCGATCGCTCTGATACACCTCGGCGATCACGCCCATGCGGCTGCTGTCGCCCATCTCCAGCAGGCCGTCATCACCGACTTTGTCGCCCGGCCGGGCATGCACCTTGAACACGGTGCCGGAGAAGGGGGCCAGCACCGTGGCCTTGGCCCGCTCGACCTTGTCCTTGTCCAGCGACGCTCGGCTCTCGCGCAGCTCGGCGGCCAGGGTGCCCTTGGTGGTGATCGCCTCGGCCAGCTGGGCCTTGGCACTGTTCTCGTCGGCTTGCAGCTGCTCGACGCGGTTGGCCGTGGTGGCCCCGCTGGCGAACAGCTGCTCGGCCCGCCGTGCCTCGGCGCTGGCCTGGCCCAGGTCGGCCTCATAACGGGCGATGACGCTGTCCTGGGCGGCCAGCTTGCTCTGGGCCACCCGTATCGCCGCCTGGGCTTTGTTCACGCTGCTCTCGAGCGTGTCGAGGCTTTCGAGCACCGCCAGGGGCTGACCCTTGCGCACCTCCTGGCCCTCCTTCACCAGGATGTCGCGCACCCGGTCGTTGGTCAGGGAACTGGGCACCGACACCTTGCTGATGCCGCCCAGGGGCTCGATCCTGCCCAGGGCGGACACCTGCCGCGGCAGCAGCGGCACGGCCCGCTGGGCCTCAGCCTGTTGCCGTTCGCGCTGCTGCCACAGGCGACTGCCCAGCCCGGCCAGCACCACCAGGGCCAGCAGGGCTGCGATCAGCGGCCAGGGTCCGCCGCCGCCCCGGCGACTGGTGGGCTTGGGCATGGACATGGCGCGATGGCTCCTCGCCTCAGCTGGTTATAGGGCGCTGCCGTGGTCCCGCCCATCGCTACGGTTCGGCCATGGATGGATCGGCCCTGCTCGACCAGCTGCTGCCCGCCCTGCGCTCCCCCCTCGGCGCCCTGGCGTTCGTGCCCCTCTACGCGCTGTGGGTGACCCTGCTGCTGCCGGGGGTCTGGGCCTCGATGCTGGCCGGGGTGCTCTATGGCCCTGTGGCGGGCAGCGTGCTGGTGTTTGCCGGGGCCTGCCTGGGGGCCCAGGCCGTGTTTCTGCTGGGGCGCGGTCGCTGGCGGGGGTGGGCCCGACGCCGCCTGGCCAGGGCGCCGCGGCTGCTGGCGGTGGAGCGGGCGGTGTGCCGCCAGGGCCTGGCCCTGGTGCTGCTCACCCGGCTGTCGCCGGCCTTCCCGTTCAGCCTGCTCAACCTCGCCTACGGCCTCAGTGAGGTGAGCCTGCGGGACTATTCGATTGGCCTGATCGGCATCCTCCCCGGCACCGTGCTCTTCTGTTCCCTGGGGGCGGCGGCAGGCGATCCCAGCCGCTTTGCGGCGCTGCTGGCCGGCCCGTCCGATGGCGTCACGTGGGCCCTGCGCCTGCTGGGGGTGGTTGCCACCCTGGCGGCGGTGCTGCTGGTGGGCCGCCAGGTGCGCCTGGCCCTGGAGGAACGCGGGGTAGCCTCCCACGTTGCGATGCAGGCCAGCGATGGTAACGGCCGAGACTCTCCCTAGCCCCTCCGCCGGCGCTTGTCCCAACTGCGGTGGCGCCAGCCTGACCCTGGTGCGACGGGAGCGGGTGAGCAAGGCCCGGGTGGAGGCTGAACTCGTCCATTGCGGCAGCTGCGACTTCCTGTTCCTGGGCGAGCCCTCCTGGCTGGCGGTGGCCTACGAGGACTCCTTCTACGGCGATACGGGCTACGTCGACCGCAACCTGCACGCCTCGCGCCTGCTGCGGCTGCTGCTGGTGATCGGCCGGCTGGGTCGCTTCGGCCCCAGCGAGCCGGGCTGCGACCTGGGCACCGGCCTGGGCATGCTGCCGCGGCTGCTGCGCGACCACGGCTTCGATTTCCACGGCACCGATGCCTATGCGGCCATGGAACTGATCCGCCCCTTCTGCGAGCTTCCAGGCGATGGACCGATCGGCTGCAAGACGGCCTTCGAGGTGATCGAGCACGTGCCCGGCACCCCCGGGTTCCTGCGTGACGAGGTGGGCGCCACGCCGTTGTTCGTCTTCTCCACCCTGATGCGGCAGGCGGGTGAGATCCCCGATCCCGACTGGTGGTACTACGCCTTCGGCAACGGCCAGCACATCAGCTTCCACAGCCGCCGCAGCTTCGAGGTGGCGATGGCTCAGGCGGGGATGGATCCGGCCTGGCTGGTCTGCATCGATGGGCCGGTGCACCGCCGCGCCCTGCATCTGATCGCCCCGCAGGCCCGCTGGCGGCGGGCGTTCCATGTCGCAGGGTGGCTGGTGAACCGCGGCCTCGACGGGCTGCTGTTGCCGTGGCTGGAGCCCCTGGTGGGGTTACGGACGCGCATCATCCCCGACCACTACCTGGCCATGGAGCGGCTCAGATCTGCCGCAGGGCGTCAGCCTTGTCCTTGAAGTCGCTCAGCAGCAGCTGCAGGTAGGTCACCTTGCGCAACTTGACGTTGGCGGTGAGCGACATGCCCACCTGCAGGGGGAGCACCCTGCCGCTCTTGAGTTTCAGCTGCTGGGAGTTGAGCTGGATGTCCACCGGAAAGCGGTAGAAGTTGTTCATCTGGTCCGGGGGCAGCGCGTCCGAACCGATGCGCCGCACGGTGCCCTGCAGCACGCCGAAATCGGTGGCCGGGAACGAATCGATGCTGATGTCGGCCGGCTTGCCCACCGAGACGAAACCGATCTCCCGGCTGGGCACCTCCACCCGTGCCTCCAGTTTGTCGAAGGGCACCACCTTCATCACCGGCTCGCTGGTCTGGGCCACGAAACCCCTGGAGCGGGGCTTGAGCTCGAACACGACGCCGGCTTCCGGGGCCCGGATGACCTGGTAGCGGATGTTGACGTTGAGTTCGGTCAGCTTGCTGCGCAGGTCGGCCAGCTCGCTCTGGATTTCGCGGATGCCCTGCTGCAGGATCGCCTGCTGGCGCAGCCGGTCGACGCCGCCTTCCTCCAGCTTTCCCTCCACTTCCTGCACCTTGTTGCGCTGGGAGAGGTACTGCAGTTCGGCGGTGGCGCCCTCTTTATTGAGCGTCTCGAGGCGGCTGAGCACGTCCTTCTCCAGCACCAGGCTCTGGCGCAGCACCCGCTGAGCGGTGTCGTTGAACTGCAGGTAACGGTCGAGCTCCACCTGCTTGAGGCGCAGCTGCTGCTGTTTGTACCCGATCGTCTGCTGCATGCTGGCCTGGCGGTCGAGGGTGGTCTCGGTGTCGAGACGCAGCAGCACCTGGCCTTTCTCCACCCGCTCGCCCTCCTTCACCATCACCTCCTCCACCACGCCGCCCACCGGCATCTGGATGTTCTTCACCACCCCCAGGGGCTCGAGCTTGCCCGGTGCGGTGACGATCTCCTCCGTCTGGGCGAAGGCCAGCCAGCCGAGGCCGAACAGGGTCACCCCCATCAGGGTCCAGGTGATCGAGCGGGCCCAGAAGCGCGACTGCTGCAGCACCACGTCGTCGCTGTCGTTGTGGATGCTGCGCTCGAGGCCGTTCTGGGCACGGCGCAGCAGGCCGGCCGGGGTGGGAAACGGGGGAACCATCAGCCCGCCTCCTGTTGGCGATACAGCGCGAAATAGCGTCCCTTCAGGGCCATCAGTTCCTCATGGCTGCCGGTCTCGACGATGGCGCCCTGGTGCATCATCACAATCAGATCGGCGCGGCGGATGGTGGTCAGTCGGTGGGTGATGAAGAACACGGTGCTCTGGCTCATCGCCTCCCGCAGGTTGTCGCACACCTGGCGTTCGGTGTCGTAGTCGAGGGCGCTGGTGGCTTCGTCCATCACCAGCAGCTGGGGCTGGCTCAGCAGGGTGCGGGCGATGGCGATGCGCTGGCGCTGGCCGCCGGAAAGGGAGGCGCCCCGCTCCCCGAGGGGGGTGCTGTAGCCGGCGGAGAGCTCCATGATGAAATCATGGGCGCCGGCGATCCTGGCGGCCTCGACGATGGCGTCGCTGGGGGCCTCCGGGTTGGTCAGGGCGATGTTCTCGCTGATGGTGCCGGAGAAGAGCAGCGGATCCTGGGGGACGATGCCGATCTGGCGGCGCAGGGAATAGAGCTCCACCTTGTCGATGTCGTAGCCGTCCACGAGGATGCGGCCTTTGGTGGGTGAATAGAGGCGTGGCAGCAGCTTCATCAGGGTGCTCTTGCCGCTGCCGCTCTGGCCGACGATCCCGATGAAGGTGCCGGGGGGAACATGCAGCGTCACATTGCTGAGCACCTCGGGTCCGCCGGGGTTGAAGCGGAAGCTGAGGTTCTCGAACACCACGTCGCCCTTCACCGGCGGCAGGGGGATGTGGCTGCGGTCGGCCTCGCTCGATTCCTCCGGGGTGTCCACCACGTCGGCGAGGCGCTCAAACGAGACCCGTAGCTCCTGGATGTTCTGCCAGATGGAGGACAGACGCAGCAGGGGCTGGGTGACATAACCGCTGATGATCCGGAAGGCGATCAGCTGGCCCAGGGTGAGCTCCCCCTTCAGCACCATGGTGGCGCCCACCCAGAGCACCAGCAGCTGGGACAGCTTCTGGAGCACGGAGCTGGTCTCGTTGAGGAAGGTGCCGGTGATGGTCTTCTCGAAGGTGCGGGAGATGTATTTCGCGTACAGCTCCTGCCATTTCCAGCGGCTCACCATCTCCACGTTCTGGGCCTTCACCGTCTGGATGCCGGTGAGCACCTCCACCAGGTGGCTCTGGGTGCGGGCGTTCTCCTCGGCCGCCTGGCGGTACTGGCGCCGGAACAGCGGCGCCCCCAGCAGGGTGAGGCCGATCTGGATGGGCAGCACCGCCAGGGCGATCAGGGTGAGCAGCCAGCTGTAGATCGCCATCACGATGATGTAGATCACCGAGAAGGCCGCATCCAGCAGGGTGATCAGGGCCTGGCCCGTGAGGAAATTGCGGATCTTCTCCAGCTCGGCGATGCGGGTGCCCAGCTCGCCGACGGGGCGCTTGTCGAAGTAGCCGAGCGGCAGGCGCAGCAGGTGGTCGATCACCTCGGCGCCGAGGCGCAGGTCGATGCGGTTGGTGGTGTCGGTGAACAGGAAGGTGCGCAGTGAGCCGATCACCCCCTCCATCAGGGTGACCACCACCAGAGCCATGCCCAGGATCTGCAGCGTGTCGAGGCTGCGCTGCGAGATCACCTTGTCGATGATCACCTGGATCAGCAGCGGGTTGGCCAGGCTGAACAGCTGCACCACGAAGGAGGCCAGCAGCACCTGGAGCAACATGCCCCGGTAGCGCTTCAGGGCCGGCCAGAACCAGCCAGGGCCGAAGGTCTGCTCCGGGGTGTCGATGCTGCGCTCCAGCAGCAGCAGTTCGAGTCCTTCCGGGTAGTTCTCGGCGATCTGGGCCGGGCTCAGCTGCACCCAGCCCTCCGCCGGGGAGGCCAGCCGCAGGCCGGCGGCGTTGCTGGCGGTGGCGATGGCGAAGCCCTCCTTCCAGGGCACCAGGCAAGGGGTGATCAGGCGGGTGGCGGACGCCGCCGGCACCTTGGCGCCGGTGACCAGCAGGCCGAGCATGGCGGCGATCTGGCCGCAGAGTTGCAGATCCGGAGGCTGGCCGCGGCGCATCTTGTCGCGCAGGATCTTGTCCACCGCGTCACGGCGGTAGGGCAGCTCCAGCAGCTTGCCGAGCATCTGGAAGCAGGCCAGGGTCTCCTCCAGCGGTCCGCTGCCCCGCACCAGGGTGAGGTGGCGGTCGGCCCGGTCCTGGCCCAGATCGAGGCTGCTGGGCTGGGCCAGGCCGCCGGCTTCGGTCTCGATGGCCTGGCCCGCCGCAGTGGTGTCCGAGGCCGATGGCGCTGGGACCGCCGCCGCCGCGGGGGTGAGGGCCAGCAGCCGCAGGGGCAGGGGGGGACGGGGCTGGGGCAGCGGTTCTGACGCTGCCAGCAGCGAGCCGATGGCCAGATCGGGGACGTTGGCGCTGGCCAGGAGCAGCTCTTCGCCCTCCTGCAGGGCGATGGGCCCGTCGCTGGTCGGCAACACGCCCCGGGCCCGCAGGCGCAGCTGCTCGATCCTTTCGCGCCAGAGGGGCGGATCGAAGCGGCCCGCGGCGGCCCCATCCCGTTGCTGCAGCAGTTGATGCAGTTCCGCCGTCCAGAGGTGGCGGCCACACCACTGACGCAGTCCCTCTTCGGCCAGCAGCAGTTCGAGCATCAGCGTGTCCGGGACTGCCGTCGCCAGCAGCTCGGAGGCGGCACTCACCGGCTCAATCCCCTCAGCCCGCAACAGAGACACCAACCCCACGATGGCGCCGGGCCCCAGCCGTTCGAGGGTGAAGGGCCGACCGTCCCGTTCCCCCAGCAGCCGGGCCTCACCCTCGTGCAGCACCAGCACGCGGTCGCCGATGCTGCCGGCGCTGCTGAGGTCTTCGCCGACGCGGAACCGGCACGGGCGGGATTCCGCCAGAAGCCGTTCCCGGCCGGCCATGGAGAGGCCGTCGAAGGGCGGCAGGGTGAGCCAGTCGGTGCGTCCAGGGAGCGTGGATGTCATCGCCCCTGCCCCGGCCGCAGCTGCAGGGCCACTTCCTGATCCACCCATTCCTCAAACAGCTCCCGCGCCATCCGTTTCTGCATCTCGTCGTCGAAGCTGGCCGAGCGAAGTGTTTCCAGCCTCACCACCAGCCACCAGCGGTCGATGCGCAGGGGGGGATGGAGCTGGCCCGGACGGCTGGTGCGCAGCAGTTCGGCCAGGGACGGATGGGCTTGAAGCAACGGTACCGGACCCACCACCCCGCGGGTGGAGCGCTCGGGCCCCTTGGCATAGGTGGCCGCCAGCTCGGCGAAATCGGCTTCCCCTTCGGCGATGCGCAGGTAAAGCTCGCGGGCCAGGGCCCCGTCCTCCACCCGCAGCAGGCTGTAGATCACCTGATCGAGCTGGTTCTTGCGGGCCAGGTAACGCTGTTCCGCCCGGTGCAGGAAATGGTCCTGGCAATGGTGTTCGATCCTGGTGGGGAGCTCCGCCTGCCAGAGCACATCGGCTTCTGAGAGTTCGTGCCGCTGCAGGTGGTTCTTCAGATCCTCGGCGGAGCGAAGGCCGTGGTTGCTCCCCCAGGCCTGCTGGGCCTTCTGACGCTCCTCTTCGGCCAGGGTCACCCCGGCCACGGCGTTGGCGATCACCGACTGGCGCAGCAGGGGCAACAGCAACTGGTGGCGGGCCAACTGGCGCCGCAGGTCCCCTGGAATCTCAGGCAGCGGCTCCACCTCCACCATCACGGGCGGCCTGGAGGGCCCCACGGGTGGATCAAGGCTGATGTTGTGGTCCAAGGGGTGGGCGACGGCCACAGGATTGACTTTCACCCAGCCATTCTGGGGCTGAGCCGGCCGATCCAGTTGTATCGGTGGCGCTGCGCCGCAGGCTCAGGAGCGGCGCGGGATCGGCTCGGTTGCTACCACGCTACCGAGCGGCAGGACGAGGGCCTCGATGCTGCCCACCCGCTTCACCTTCAGAACTGAAAGTCATGGCTGTCGGTCTGCCAGGACGGGAGGAAACACACCATCATCACGAACGGAAGTCCGTAGGCCATGGATTCCACGGGAGGAGCGGGAAAATCATTGAGGATGCGGATCTTCACGTCGCTTTCTCTGGCCGGATGGATCGGTACGGGCTGGGGAGCTTCCCCGTCCCGCTGGGTACGGCCGATGCCGGAACGGATCCCGATCCCTTGGCCACGCAGTTTGTCCTGGCTGCCCACCAGTTCGATCCTGGCCTTGCGACCCAGTCGAACCGGTTGAGATCGTTCCCGCCACCGTGGTCGTCGGCCAGCGCTGGCTGCAGTCGATCCTCTGGATCACCGTCTGCATCGCGTCAACGGAATCCCACCGCCCTGCGGGGGGGCTGACTAGTCGGGAGCGGCTGCGCTCCTGCCATCTCTTCCTGGCGACGCTCATCTGCGGCTCCAGGCCACTGACCTGGAACCTCCGGGTGCGTACATCGCCTTCGGCGTTCTCCAGGGCGATGGTGGCCTCCTGAAGCCGCACCACCCCATCCCACTTCAGCTCCGATTGGGGCACGATCAGGTCGCTCTGGCTGGTCACCAGGCGCCGCAGGTCGGGGTTCTGCAGCTGCGCGTTCGGGACGGCGGTGCCCCAGCGCAGGCCGCGCGCCACGCTCCAGCCCAAGGGCCCCCACGACAGCCAAAAGAATCAGTTGCCGTCGTCGCATGGCCCCGCTGCAGACCTGCCGTCGCACTCTGACCATTCAGGTCGGATCGGTCCCCAGCAGCGCCCTCAGGCCCTCCTCATCCAGCACGCTCACCCCAAGGTCGTGGGCCTTGGTGAGCTTGCTGCCGGCCTCCTCTCCCGCCACCACGTGGCTGGTCTTGCGGCTCACCGAACCGCTCACCTTCCCTCCGGCCGCCTCGATCAGGGCCTGGGCGGCGGAGCGGCTCAGGCTGGGCAGGGTGCCGGTGAGCACGAAGGTCTGGCCTGCCAGGGGTGCCGGCGCCGGAGGGCCTCCGCCCCCGGCGGCGTTCGGGTCCTGTACTGCTGCGGCGAGGGAGAAGCCCAGCGCCCCCAGCTGCTGCAGCAGCGACCGATTCGCCGGCGTGGCGAACCACTGCCGCAGGGACTGGGCGATTTCGGCGCCGATGCCGAAGACGGCCGTGAGCGGATCGGGGCCCTCGCCGCTGTCGCCGGCCTGGGCGGCAGCCTCCAGCGTGGTGGCGCTGGCGAAGGCCCGGGCCAGGGCCTTGGCGTTGACCTCGCCCACGTGGTGGATGCCAAGGCCGTACAGCTGCCGGTGCCAGGGCTGCTGCTTGGAGGCCTCCAGCGCAGCCACCAGCTTGGCGGCCGAGGTGTCCCCCATGCGCTCCAGGCTGGCCAGCAGGGCGGCATCAAGGCGGTAGAGGTCGGGAATCGATGCCACCAGGCCCCGGTCCACCAGCTGCTCGATCAGCTTGATCCCCAGGCCATCCACGTCGAGGGCCCCTTTGCCCACCCAGTGGCGCAGGGAACCCCGCAGGATGGCGGGGCAGCCGTTGTTGACGCAGCGGGTGGCGGCCTCCCCCTGCTCCCGCACCAGGGCCGAACCGCATTCCGGGCAGGTGGGGGGCAGCTTCAGCCGGGTCGCCCCCGCCGGCCGCAGCTCTTTGAGCACCCGCACCACCTCGGGGATGATCTCGCCGGCCTTGCGCACCACGATCGTGTCGCCGGCGCAGAGGTCCAGCTCCGCCAGGCGGTCGGCGTTGTGGAGGGTGGCGCGGCCCACGCTGGTGCCGGCCAGGGGCACCGGCTCGAACTCCGCCACCGGGGTGACGACCCCCGTGCGGCCCACCTGGCAGGTGAGGCGCAGCAAGCGGCTGGGGGCCTCCTCGGCGGCGTACTTGAGGGCGATCGCCCAGCGGGGCGCCTTCTGGGTGAAGCCCGCCTCCCCCTGCAGGCGCAGGTCGTCGAGTTTCACCACCACCCCATCGGTGGCGTAGGGCAGGCCGCGGCGCTCCTGCTCCCAGCGGTCGCAGAAGGCCTTGACCGCCGCCAGGTCGGGGCAGAGGGCGCAGTGGGGATTGACGCGGAAACCGGCGGCCTTGAGCCAGCCGAGGGCCTGCCACTGGCTGCGGGGCGCGGCGGGATCCTGGGCCCCGGCCTGCCAGTCCTCGCTCAGGTGCAGGGTGTAGGCAAAGAACGACAGGCCCCGCGCGGCCACCACTTTCGGATCCAGCTGGCGCAGGGTGCCGGCGCAAGCGTTGCGTGGGTTGGCGAAGGGGGTTTCGCCCTGTTCGACGCGCTCGGCGTTGATGGCGGCGAAGGTGGCCTCGGGGATGAAGGCCTCGCCGCGCACCTCCACCCAGGCCGGGGGCGACGCCAGCTCCAGCCGCAGCGGCACGCTGCGGATCGTGCCCACGTTGGCGGTGATCTCCTCCCCCCGCTCCCCGTCCCCCCGGGTGGCGGCCCGCACCAGCACCCCGTGCTCGTAGCTCAGGGCCAGGGCGTTGCCGTCGATCTTGAGTTCGCCCACCATCGGCAGGGCCGGCACCGGGGAGCCCTCCTGGGGTTCCCGGTCGAGCACCTTGAGCAGGCGGCCGTACCAGACGTCGAGTTCATCGTGGGAAAAGGCGTTGTCGAGGCTCAGCAGGGGAATCCTGTGGGCCACGTTCGTGAAGCCATCGGCTGGGGCTCCCCCCACCCGGCGGGTGGGACTGTCGGGCCGGATCAGCGCCGGATCAGCCTGCTCGAGCGCCACCAGTTCCCGGTAGAGCCGGTCATAGACCGGATCCTCCATGACCGGAGCATCGAGAACGTAGTAGGCATGGGCGGCGCGGTTGAGCAGGCGCCGCAGTTCTTCTGCCCGGGCTTGGGCCACGGCTCAGGCGGCCGCCAGCCGGGTGATGCGATCCACGCGCCAGGCCTCTTCCACCTTCACGAAGGTGAAGTCGAGGGGAAGTTCCTCCTTGGCGTCGGTCTTGAGCTTGACCGTCAGGATCACCTGGCCCTCCTGCAGCCGGGGCCGGCCGGACTTGAGGTTGCGGTACTTGTTGAGCTGCAGCCCAGCCAGGAAGCGGATGAACTGTTGGCGGTTGACGTGGGAGCGGTAGTTGCGGGTGGTGAGCAGGTAGGCCCCGTCCACCTGGCCGGAGGCCACCTGGGTGAAGAACTGCTTGATCAGCGGATTGATGCCCCGGGCGCTGAGCACCAGCCGGACCGCCGAGATGGTCCAGTACAGAAGCAAGCCACCGGCTCCCGCCAGCAGGAGCTTGGTGCCGATGTCGCGGGCCAGTCCCCAGTCCATGGTGATCCCATCCGTTCGCAGCGTTGCAGAGTCTGACGGACGACCCCACCAGAATGGGCCGATGCCCCTGGAACCGCTGCTGCCCCTGTTCCACCGGCTCAATCGCGAGCACTTCGACGGCCAGCTCACCCGCGGGGACAGACCGCTGGTGGACGTGCGCTGGAGCGACGGCCGCCTCACCCGCACCGCCGGCTTCTACCGGCGGGGGCGTCTCGCCGACGGGCGTGACCTCTGCGAGATCGTCCTCTCCCGGCCCCTGCTGGAACCGTTGCCCCGGCAGGCCACCCTGGGCACCCTCTGCCACGAGATGATCCACGCCTGGGTGGACCGGGTGCTGGTGGTGCAGGAGGCGCACGGCCCCCAGTTCCGGGCCCGGATGGCGGCGATCAACCAGGCCCAGGCCGGCTTTCAGGTGAGCCTGCGGCACCGCTACCCCCTGCCGGTGGTCGCCAGCCGCTGGATCGCCCGCTGCCCGCGTTGCGACAGCCGGACGCCCTACCAGCGCCGCCGCCAGGGCCTGGCGTGCCGCCACTGCTGCGAGCGCCTGCATGGCGGCCGCTGGGATGCGAGCTGTCTGCTGGTGTTCGAGCCCGCCACCGCCTAGGTTCTGGCGCAGGTGTTGGGGCCGATGGCGACGTTTCTGTGGACCCTGGAATGGGGTGGCTTCACCATCGCCCTGGTGGGCATGGGGCGCGAACACTGGCTCTCCGGTCGGCGCCGTTAAAATCTCCTGATGCCTGCAACGGATCAGGGCTACGGCCGAGAACGCGACCCCAGAGAACGGGAATTTCGAGACCGCGAGGAGCGCGAGCTTGAACCGACCCGGCGGCCACGGGGCGGAGCCGACCCCCTGGATCAGCGGGTCGATCGCTGGGTGACGGCGGGCCGCCAGTTCGTCGAGGGGGTGGCGGGTTCTCGGCCCGGCGGTCGTCCGGCTCCGCGGGGTGCCGAGCGCCGGGCCCAGCTGCGGCCTCGCATGGATGAGTTCGGCCGCTGGGTGGAAGGGCGCCTCGACTGGCTGCTCGATGACGGGGACGACTGGCGTGAACCCTGGCAGGAGTCCGAGCGCAGCGCCCCTGAGTCACCGCCGCCACCGCCGCCCACCGCATCGGGTCGCCCACGCCGCCAGGGGCTGGAGGCCGTGTCGCGGCGAGGCCGGCCGGGGGTGCCCCTTGTTCAGCCGCCGGGCCCAGAACCCCGGCCCAGCCAAGGCACCGGCACGGACGGCGACGCCGACTGGCCCGATGACGCCAGTTTCAGCTTGCCCCGCTGGCAACGTCCCGAGCCCGGCGAGCCTTCCGCCCCCCCGGAACCGGCGTCCAACCCACCGCTCGAAGGCCGGCCCTTGCCGCGCTCCAGCCGTCGGCGCTCCTAGGGGCTGGAACACCGCCATCTAGGGCGAAAGTGGGTTAGGAATGCTTTTGCAATCGCGAACATGTCTGCCATGAGCAGCCTGGTGGTCGTTGGGTTTCCGACCGTGGCGGAGGCGGATCAGGTCCGGCTCCAGCTGGTGGAGATCCAGAAGGAGGAGCTGATCGCCCTGGAGGATGCCGTGGTGGTGGAGGCGGAGCTGGACGGCAAGGTGCGCCTGCACCAGTCGCTCAACCTCACCAAAGCCGGTGCCCTCGGCGGTGGCTTCTGGGGCACCCTCGTGGGTCTGCTGTTCCTCAACCCCCTGCTCGGGGCCGCCGTGGGGGCGGGGCTGGGGGCAGCTTCAGGCTCCCTCTCCGATCTGGGCATCAACGATGGCTTCATGCGCGAGCTGGGAGAAACCCTCCCCCCCGGTAGTGCGGCCCTCTGCCTGCTGCTGCGTGATGCCACCCCCGATCGGCTGATCGACCGCCTGAGGATTCACGCCCCCCACGCCAAGCTGCTGCGCACCAACCTCAGCACGACCGACGAGGACCGGCTGCGTCAGATGCTCGAGCAGGCGAGCAAGCAGGCCCAGGGACTGCGGTTGTCCTGAGCGTCGGGTTGACCCGGAAACTGCAGCCCCGCTGACGCAGTTCCCTGTTCACCGGTTTCACCAGGTCGTGGGGAACCTCATTGGCCATCTCTTCCACGGAGATGCTGATCGAGGGTGAACCGTGCTGCAGGGCACTGAGCAGATCCGCCCACAGGCTCACCATCGTGCGCTGGGCCTGGGGCACCAGCCCCAGCCTCTCCAGGTGGGGGGCACATCCCTGGTGCAGCCAGAGGCTGGAATGGTGATGGCCGGGTTGGGGACGCATCGCCAGGCCGGCCGCCAGGGCCTCGGAGGTGGGCTCGCCGCTGCGGCGGCGCAGGCCGGAGGTCACCAGCAGTTTCCCCGTGTGGACGGCAGAGACGCCGTAGCGGCGGCCCAGTTCGGTGAGGGTGAGCCAGTCCCCTCCCGGCGGGGTCTGGGCACAGTGGCGGGTGGACATGGAGGCGAAATCGAGTAACTGAATCCTGGCGAACTACCCTGGAGCGTCAATTCGTCAACAGGAAACCGCCACACCGTGTTACCGAATTGATCAGTCTTTACGAACATTTCTTCTTTCGGCCGGACCCAGCCAGTGCTCCAGGGCCGGGGAGAACACTTCCCGGATCACGGTGAGTTCCCTCCCCTGGCGAAAGAAGCGGTAGTGCCGGCTCCAGCAGGGACCGTCGCAGCCGAAGCGCTGCTCCAGCCACGCTTCCTGCACCTGGCCAACACCATCCACCTCCCGGTACAGCTCCGCCCGCCCTGCCGAGAGGCTGCGCCAGATCGGCAGGCGGCGATCCAGCAGATGCGCTTCCGCCTCGGCCTGGTTCCACCAGCTCTCCGCCCAGCCCAGGGCCTGCGCCCCGCAGGTGAGCCACACCTGTCGCCGGAGCAGGGGCTCCGCCAGGTGGGCCACCTCCGCTGGGGCCCCGGCGGAGCCCCCCGGTTCGGAAGCCATGGCAATCAGTTCCACTTCCACCGGCAGGCCGGTGAGTAGCTGCAGGTGCCGGGTCGGACTGCCGTCGCCGAGGAGTAACAGCTTCCAGGGCCCAGTGAGTTCCCTGCCGGCCGGAAGCTCCTCAGCGGCGGCGGCGCTGGCCTGCCACAGAACGCTGGGGGACGGCCAGAGGCCGCCGGAGTCAGGGGTCATGGCGGGCCGGGAGGCGGGTCAGTAGCCGTTGCTGATCGAGAGGCGCCGCACCTCACCACCCCGCTCGATCAGGGCGGCGTCGCCATCGGCGGAGCGAAGGCGCCAGCCGCTGCCCCCGATCGCTTCGCCGGCGTTGACGCTGGTGGAGCTTCCCCCCATCTGGAAGATCGCCGCAGCGGCTCGGCCCGCCGATCCCACGACACCGACCAACTCGGGCACGGCACCTCCACCGGTCGGGGCGTCACTGCGTTCGGCGTGGCCACCACCACCGCTGGCAGGGGGGGCCGCGGCGGCCAGTTTCGGGCTCACCGGCACCCGCAGGACCGGGGCCCTTGCCCCCTCCTGCTGGGGCAGCTGGGACAGCTGCTCGATCCAGGGTTCGTCCGGGGGCGGCGGCAACGGGTCGCCAGAGAGTGGCAGAAGGGGCTGCCCGCCGCTGGTCAGGTCGGTGCCTCCTACGGCCCCGAGCGGGGCCGGATGGGCCGGCCCGAGGCTGCGCAACCGTTCCACCAGCAACAGGCTGCGCTCCTGGGTGAGCGCCTGCTGCATGCGGCTGGAATGGGTCAGGTACAGCACGGAGCTGGCGACGCTGATCATGCAGACACCGCCCATCGCCGTCAGCAGCAGGGTGTGGCGGTCGGGCCGGGTTGGGGCGGTGGCCGCCGCAGGGGCTGGCTTGGTCGGTCGGCCCCGAAGCCGGTGGATGGGGGTGGCCACCGGCAGTGGCGCAGGGGGCTCGGCCTGGGCCGCCACAGCGAGATCAATGGTGGCGTCAGGGTCGAAGACCCGATTCATCATCTGCTCGGCCTTCAGCTCCCAGTAGGCCCGGGAGGTGGGGATGCCCCGCAGGGGGCGCCGAGGGGAGGGGCTCACGTGCAGTCCTCGGCTAAGGCGTGCGTCACTGTACCGATGGTTCAGCGGTCTGACGAGGGCCGGGCGGCGACTTCCGCCGCTCCAGCTCCAGCCAGAGCAGCAGGGCGTTGACATCGGCGGGACTCACCCCGGGGATGCGCGAGGCCTGCCCGAGGCTGCGGGGCTGGATGGCCGTCAGTTTCTCGCGGGCCTCCGCCGAGAGGGTGCGGATGCCGGCGTAAGCGACGCCGGCGGGGATGGCCCGCCCGAGCTGGCGCCGGACCCTCTCGATCTGCTGTTCCTGGCGGGCCAGGTAGCCGCTGTATTTGATGTCGATCTCGGCGCCATCGCGCACGTCGGCCGGCAGGTCCGGATCACACAGCCCCAGCCGTGCCAGATCCGGGCCGTGCAGGCCCGGCCGGCGCAGCAGGTCGGCCAGGGTGATCGAGCCGTTGATGCCGGCGCCGGTACAGGCGGTCACGGCGCTGGCGGCCGGATCGGAGGCCTTGAGGCGCACCGTCTCCAGTCGCTGTTTCTCGGCGTCGATAGCGGCCTGCTTGGCTTCGAACAGGCGCCAGCGGCGTTCGTCGATCAGGCCCAGCTGGTGGCCGAGGGGCGTGAGGCGACGGTCAGCGTTGTCGCCGCGCAGCACCAGCCGGTACTCGCTGCGGCTGGTGAGCACCCGGTAGGGCTCCTTGAGGTCCTGGGTCACCAGGTCGTCCACCAGGGTGCCGATGTAGCTCCCCTCCCGGGGGAAATGCACGGGATCCTGGCCCCCCAGCAGGCGGGCGGCATTCAGCCCGGCCACCAGCCCCTGGGCGGCGGCCTCCTCGTAGCCGGTGGTGCCGTTGAGCTGGCCGGCTGAGAACAGGCCCCGCACCCGTTTGGTCTCCAGGGAGGGCTCCAGTTGGGTCGCCGGCAGGATGTCGTAGTCGACGGCGTAGGCGGGACGCAGCATCACGCAGGTCTCCAGGCCGGGAAGGGTGCGCAGCAGGGCCAGTTGCAGGGATTCGGGCAGGCCGGTGGAGAAGCCCTGGACGTAGAGCTCGGGCGTGTCCCGTCCCTCCGGCTCCAGGAAGATCTGGTGGCTGTCCTTGTCGGCGAAGCGCACGATCTTGTCCTCGATCGAGGGGCAGTAGCGAGGGCCCTTGCTGTCGATGAAGCCGCCGTAGATGGGCGTGAGATGCAGGTTGTCGCGGATCAGCTGGTGGGTGGCCGCCGTGGTGCGGGTGATGTGGCAGGCCATCTGCTCGCCGCTCACCCGGGCGGTGGGATCGAAGCTGAAAAAGCGATCGGCGGCGTCGCTGGGCTGTTCCTCGAGGCGATCCAGGGCCACGCTGCGCCGGTCGACGCGGGCGGGGGTGCCGGTCTTGAGCCGGTCGGTGCGGAACCCCAGCGCCTGCAGCGCTTCGGTGAGCCCTTCGGCCGGCTGCTCACCGGCCCGGCCCGCCGCCATCGAGCGGTTGCCCACCCAGATGCGGCCGCCGAGGAAGGTGCCGGTGGTGAGGATCACGGCGCCGGCACCGTAGACGCTGCCGAAGTAGGTGTTCACGCCGATCACCCTTGCCCCGGGTGGATTGTCGGGATCCCCTTCCACCTCCAGACCCGTCACCATCGCTTCGCGCAGGGCGAGGTTGGGGGTGTGCTGCAGCAGCTGCAGCATCTGGCGGGCGTACTGGCGCTTGTCCGTCTGGGCCCGCAGGGCCCAGACGGCGGGGCCGCGGCTGGCATTGAGCAGCCGTTTCTGCAGGGCGGTGGCATCGGCCAGCCGGCCGATCACCCCCCCCAGGGCGTCCACTTCATGCACCAGCTGGCTCTTGGCCGGGCCACCCACGGCCGGGTTGCAGGGCTGCCAGGCGATCCGATCGAGGTTGAGGCTGAACAGGGCGGTGGACACTCCCAGCCGGGCGGCGGTGAGGGCCGCCTCGCAGCCGGCATGGCCGCCGCCGACCACGATCAGGTCGAAGCATTCGGTGGGGTCTGCGCTCAGGGCCATGAATGGAATGTATGGCGCTGCAGGGGTGGGTGGCGTGGAGCTTCAGGCCAGCAGGGCGCGGGTTCAGGCATCCTGGAGGCGGCCCTGGATGGCTTCCCCCGCGCCGCGCCGCCGCTTCACGGCAGCCACGCAGTCAGCAGCACTGTCCCGCCGCCACCAGTCGGTCGAGTTCCGCGTTAGCCAGGTCCATGGTCCAGGCCTCTTTGTAACGCCGATGGCTGGTCAAGGCATCGAGCACATCGGCCACCGCGATGATCCGGGCCTCCAGGGGGATGGCCTCACCCCTGAGGCCCAGGGGATAGCCGGAGCCATCGAGTTTTTCATGGTGGCTCGACACGAGGTTCTTCATCATGGCCGAGTCGGGTGGACCTTCAAGACCAAACTCACCCACCACTCTCTGTAGAATCTCCATGCCTTTTTGCGCATGGGTTTCCATTGACCGACGTTCATCGGCATCCAGGCGACCGGATTTGAACAGGATTCGATCGGGAATGCCGATCTTGCCGATGTCATGCAGGGGCGCGAACAAGTAAAGATATTCGATGGATTCATCGCTCAAGTTGTGGCTCTGTTGGAGCTCGCAGGCGATCAGCCGTGCGTAGTGGGCCATGCGCTCAAGATGGGCGCCGGTTTCAAAGTCCCGGAGGTTGGCGAACTCCTGAGTCACCTGGGCCGAAGCCGTGATCGAATGCACCAGATTCAGCTTGCTGCTGATCAGCATATTGATCAGAGAAGCGATCAAAGAGAGTTTCCGCTGTACACTTTCGGTGAAAACAGCGGGCTTCAGTGAATCGAAGAAGAGAAAACCGATGAACGAACCCTTGTCGAGTAATGGAACGGTCAGCGAAGAGCGGGAGCCCTCGTTCAGCAGCCAGGCCGAGTGCTAGGTGTTGCCGCGCACCGCCGTCGAGATGGTATCCAGCACGCGGACGGACCGACCTGTGGCCAGGTAACTGAGTGACTGGCTTTTGGAGAGATGGAACGCATGGCCGCTGATCGCCTCTCCCGTGCGGGTGCTGTTAACGAACGTTTTTAATCAATCAACTTGGGGGTCGTAAAGTGCAACAGCCACCCGATCCCCATCAGGTGTCATTTCCTTCCATTGCTGATGCAGTTGCCGCAGTCTTTGATTGAGGGCCTGCCCCAGGGAGGGGACCTCAGCCCCTGCCCTAGCTCCAGCTCCCGAGCTCCCATCACTGTGGATTGGGCAAGGTCGCGGGGTCATCGCCTGGACACCAAGACTCTGAATTCATTCAGACGCTTCACGGAGCGCCCCTGTCCAGATCCCTCTGGCGGGCCGCCCCGGGCAGGGCCACGGCGTCGGGCTGCAGCGACGCGGCATAGGCGGGATCCTCGCTGCCGAACACCCGATCCCAGAAGGTGAAGTAAAGCCCGAAATGCTTGCTGTGGCGACGGTGGTGGATGGAGTGGTGGGCGGGGCCGATCAACCAGCGGCCCAGCCAATGGTGGGGGAAGTGCAGCGGCAACACCTCCAGGCCCAGATGGTTCACCACCGCCCACACCGTCATCGTGGTGAGCACCGCCAGCAAGGTAATGAAATGCAAAGGAATCAGCATCACGACCCCGATCAGGAACAAGGCCTGAACCACAGCTTCAAGCGGGTCAAAGGCGAAGGAGGTCCAGGGCGTGGGCTGACGCGATCGGTGGTGCCCCTGGTGAAACCAGGGAAACAGTTTTGGATGGTGAAACAGCCGGTGGGTGGCGTAGAAGTAAGCGTCCTGCAGCACGAGCACGGCCAGATAGCTGATCGGCAGTACCCACCAGTTGTCTGCCTGAATCTGGCCGTGGAGCCTGGTCAGTCCCTGTTCGTGCAGCGTCATGGTCACGGCGGTGGCGAGGGCGAAGATCCCCGTCGACAGGACGGAGAGCTGGATGTCGTTGAGGACGGATCCGTTCGCCGGCTGACGGCAATAGAGGAGCCAGTGGGCAAAGCCTGCCATGAGCAGATAGCGCGCTAAAATAATGCCGAAAAACGTAAAAACGTAAAACCAGAAAGAATGATGCTGCATGTATATCTTGCCGATGCCTTGGTGCTGAGGTTACTGGCACCTTCACGGCAGCGATACGGCGGATATCCCTATGCGGCCAGATTGCGGAAACGGGTGAACTGGGGTTCGAACAGCAGCTTGACGGTGCCGACGGGGCCGTTGCGGTGCTTGGTGACGATGACTTCGGTGATGCCGCGGTCGGCGGTTTCGGGATTGTAATACTCGTCGCGGTAGATCATCAGCACCAGGTCGGCGTCCTGCTCGATCGAGCCCGATTCCCGCAGGTCGCTGAGCATGGGGCGTTTGTTGGTGCGGGACTCCACGCCGCGGCTGAGCTGGGAGAGGGCGATCACGGGCACGTGCAGCTCCCGGGCCATGCCCTTGAGGCCCCGGGTGATGCGGGAAAGCTCCTGAACGCGGTTGTCGGAGGTGCCCTCCATCAGCTGGAGATAGTCGATCACGATCAGGCCGAGTTCCTTGCCGGTTTCGGCCATCAGGCGCCGGCAGAGGGAGCGCATTTCGAGCACGCCCGAATTGGGCTTGTCATCGATGAACAGGGGCAGCTGGCCGAGGCTGTTGATGCCCTGGCCCAGCAGGGGCCATTCCTCCTGCTGCAGGCGACCGGTGCGAAGGCGCCCGCTCTCGATGCCCACCTCCATCGAGAGCAGGCGGTAGGTGAGCTGTTCCTTGCTCATCTCCAGGCTGAACACGCAGACCGGCAGCTGGTGCAGCTGGGCCACGTTCTTGGCGATGTTCAGCACGATGGAGGTCTTGCCCATGGCCGGGCGCCCGGCGACGATGATCAGATCGCTGCGCTGCAGGCCCTGGGTGATGGCGTCGAGGTCGTAGAAGTTGACCGGAATGCCGGCGACGGCGGTGCCGAGGGAGCGGCTCTCGATCTCGTTGAAGGTGCTGGTGAGGATCTCGGCGGTAGGGGTGAGGCCGGAGGTGGGCTTCTCCTGGCTGATGGCGAAGATCTTCTGCTCGGCCTCATCGAGCACCTGCTCCATGGGGATGCTCTGGTCGAAGCCCAGGCGGATCACGTCGTTGGCGGAGCGGATCAGCTGCCGGCGCAGGTGCTTGTCCATCACCAAACGCGCCACCTGGTCGATGGAAGCGGTGGAGAGGGTGCGCTCCACCAGCTCGACGAGCCGGGCACTGCCGCCCACCTTGTCCAGCTGGCCGGTGTCGGCGAGCCAGGCCGCCATCGCCGTGAGATCGGTGGGTTTGCCCTGGCTGTGCAGCATCAGGGCGGTGCGATAGATCTCGCGGTGGGCGCCGAGATAGAAAGCCTCGGGACGCAGTACGTCGGCGACGCGGCCGATGGCGTCGGGATCCAGCAGGATGCCGCCGAGCACCGACTCCTCCGCCTCCAGGTTCTGGGGGGGAACGGAATCGGGCAGGGGCTCGAAACCGGCCTGTTCGGCACGCTTGGCCGCTGGCCTCGGCCCATCGGGCGTGGGGGGATCGGATCCAGCCAGGGGCACGCTCACCTTGGACGCAACATCAGAACGCGACGCACGCAACGTGAAGCCGGATCGGTCGGGATCTGGCGCCAGTGAGAGGAATCACTCTGGTGCCCGGAGCGGAAAAAATCGGTTCGCGGCCGGCTGATCAGTAGCTGACCACTTCCAGGTTGACGTCGGCGACGACCTCTGGGTGCAGCTTGATCTGCACCTTGTAGGAGCCGGTGCGGTGGATCTCGGGAACAGTGATGACGCGGCGGTCGACCTCTTTCTTGGTGGCCGCCTCGATGGCTTCGGCCACGTCGCCGTTGGTCACGGTGCCGAACAGGACGTCATCGCCACCGGTCTGCTTCTTGACGGTGAAGCGACCGATGGTATCGAGGGCGGTGCGGAAGGCGACGGCCTCGGCTTTGAGGGCCGCCTGGCGCTCGGCCTCCTTGGCCCGCCGGTGCTCCACCTGCCGCAGCACGGCGGCGGTGACGGCCAGGGCCTTGCCGGTGGGGAGCAGGTAGTTACGGGCGTAGCCGGGGGCCACTTCCACCAGGTCCCCGTTCTTGCCCAGGGACAGGATGTCCTCGCCCAGGACCACCCGCACACGCTTTTTGACCATGACAACGCCCCGGCTGAGCCAGCTGAAATCCGATCAACAAGCCTACGGCATGGCCCTGGAGGGAGCGGCGGCCCGGGGCAGCCGGACCCGCGTGGCCAGGCCCAGGGCCCGCATCAGCCGGATGTGCTGCCAGGTGAGGTCGAACTGGCGAGGGCCGAAGCCATGGCGGGCGGAATGGGGGTAGGCGTGGTGGTTATTGTGCCAGCCCTCACCGAAGGTGAGCGCCGCCACCCAGGGGTTGTTCTTCGACTTGTCGCCGCTGTCGTGGACCGACTCACCCCACAGATGGGTCGCTGAATTCACCAGCCAGGTGCATTGGTAGACGATCACCAGGCGCAGGGGAATGCCCCACAGCACCAGGGCCCAGCCGCCGGCACCGGTGACGGAGCCGATCCAGAACAGCAGCAGGCCCAGGGGCACCTGGAGCATCAGAAAGCTCGTGTTCAGCCAGCGGTAGTAGGGGTCGCTGGCCAGGTCGCCTGTGAGGCGGGGCACGGCGGCCATGGCGGGGATCTCCTCGAACATCCAGGCCATGTGGGACCACCAGAAGCCTTTGTTGCTGTCATGGTGATCCGCTTCCGTATCGGAAAACTTGTGGTGATGGCGGTGCAGGCCGACCCAGTCGATCGGCCCGTGCTGGCAGCTGAGGGCGCCGCAGGTGGCGAAGAAGCGCTCCAGCCAATGGGGCACGCGGAAGGAGCGGTGGCTGAGCAGGCGGTGGTAGCCGATCGTGACGCCCAGGCAGGCGGTGACCCAATACATCACCAGCAGGGCACAGGCGGCCTCCAGGCTCCAGAAGCGGGGCAGCAGGGCCACCACCGCCAGGATGTGGATCAGGACCATGAAGCCGATCGTGCCCCAGCGGGTGCCCTTGGGGGAGACGCCGCGGGGTTCGCCCCGGCGCGGTTCGTGCAGGGCCCTGGCCCTGACGAGGGAATCGGGTCCCTGGTTGATGGCGGCGGGGCGGCGGGTGTGGCGGGCTTTGGTGCCGGCATCGCGGCGGTTGCCGGATGGGGCGCCTGGCTGGCTGCCGGGGCGGGAGAGGGGGGTGACGGCCATGAGGGACCGGGCTCCTGTTGATTGACTACAATAGTAGCAATACGAATCCAGATCGAGTGGGGTATCGAGACGAACTCGTATCTGGCCGCGTTGCCTTCGCCCATCTGATCCGGGTCTGGCACGAGCGCAACGGCTGGTCCCACCGGGTGCTGCCGATGCTGGCCGAGGCCCTCGGTCTGGGTCGGGTGCACAACTCCCAGCTCTCGATGCTGCGCAACGGCAAGCTGGCCTCCCCGGGCCCGGAGGTGTTCCTGGCCCTGGGCAGCGTGAACCTCTGGCTCGACGCCCAGGCTCCCGAGGGCCGGCTGGAGCCGATGGCGGCCCGCACGTTGCTGGCGGCCCACCCCGAACTCTTCGAAGCCCTCTGCAGTTCGGCCCTGCCGGTGCGTGACGAGCGCCAGCGGGTGCTGGGGCCCGGGGCCCTGCTGGAGGTGTTCGTGGGCTTTCGTCAGCCGCCGGCCAGCTTCGATCTGCGCATCGCCGAGGCCGAGGCCGGGGGGCTCAGCGCCGCCCTGGCCCAGCTGCTCACCGCCGGCAGACCCTGGCGGGACTGCCGCGACCGGTTGATGGCGGCCTATCCGGTGGCCAAACGCCAGCGGCGGGAGCGCTTTGCCGAGGTGATCGCCGGCCAGCGCGATTACACGGCGGTGGAACTCGATGCCGAACTGCCGGAACTGCGCCGCACCCTGGCGGCCCTGGGGGCGGCGGTGGAGGAGGAGCTGGGCCCGGATCGCTTTCTGGAGCTGCTGCGCCAGCGGGCCCGCCCGCTGCAGGGGGACGGCGCCCAGCCGGCCCCGGACGACCTGGCGGCCGCCATCCGTCGGGAGATCGGGGCGGCGATCCCGGCGACGGCCGACAACGCGGACCTCTGATCAGGCGCTGGCGGTCGCATCGCCGCGGTGGCCGAAGACGGGGGCGATGCGGACACGCCTGGCCAGGCCCAGGGCCCGCAGGGCGCGGATGTGCTGCCAGGTGATGTCGAACTCGAACCAGCGCAGCCCGTGGCGGGCCGAGTGGGGGTAGGCGTGGTGGTTGTTGTGCCAGCCCTCACCAAACGTGAGCAGGGCCACCCACCAACAGTTGCGGGAACGGTCGGGACAGTCGAAATTGCGGTAGCCGAAGGCGTGGGTGGCGGAATTCACCAGCCAGGTGACGTGATAGACGAGCACCAGGCGCAAAGGGATTCCCCAGAGCACCAGTCCCAGGCCGCCGCCAGGGACGCCCGCCCAGTTGCCGTACCAATAGAGGGCAGCCCCCAGGGGCAGTTGCAGCAGCAGGAACCAGCGATCCAGCCAGCGGTAGAAGGGATCCTTCTCCATGTCGCCGGTGAAGCGGTGGATCTCGGTGAGGGCCGGGATTTTGTGCAGCATCCACTCGCTGTGGGCCCACCACAGACCCCGGGCGGCGTCGTGGTGATCGTTGGGCTGGTCGGAGAAGAGGTGGTGGTGCCGGTGCAGCCCCACCCACTCGATCGGGCCGCTCTGGCAGGCCAGGGTGCCCATCAGCACCAGCAGCCGCTCCACCCAGCGCGGGGCTTCGAAGCCCCGGTGCGCCACCAGCCGATGCAGGCCCAGGGTCACCCCCAGAACGGTGGCCCAGTAGAGAACCGCCAGCACGATCACCCCCTGAAGGCTCCAGAAGCGGGGCAGCAGGGCGAAGACGGCCCCCACATGAATGGCCAGCATGAAACCGGTGGTGCCGGTCTTGAATTTGCGTTGTGTGGCCGGCAGGGGCGGCCTGGGCCGCTGCATGGCCGCCAGCAGCTGGTCTTTCTTGCGCGAGTGGCTGGTTGCCTGCCGGGGGACGCGCACGGTCTGGGCGCTCTGGCCTGATCGAAAGGCATCGGATCGTGCGACCAAACGTTTCTCCGGTGAAAGGGCGGGTGCGAGCTAAAAGCCAGCCCCCATCCTGGCCTATGCAGCGATGGCAGAGTGAGCCCTGCTGGCCCCAGGGCTTTGGAGCAGGTTCTTCCAGGCCCGGGCGAGGGGTTCGACCCTGCGGAAACCGTCGTCGCCGCCCTTGAGCGGCTCGCCCCGGTGGCGGCCCGCCGCACGGCCGCCGTGCGGCCCCGCCTGGCAAGGGTGCTGGAGGCCTTCGCCGCCGAACGCCTGGGGGTGCACCACTTCGCCTCGGTCAGCGGCTACGGCCACGGTGACCTGGGCCGGGAGGTGCTGGATCGGGTCTTCGCGCGGGTGCTCCAGGCCGAAGCCGCTGCCGTGCGGCTCCAGTTCGTCAGCGGCACCCATGCCATCACCGCCGCCCTGTTCGGTGTGCTGCGTCCGGGCGACCGGCTGCTGGCGCTCACCGGCCGCCCCTACGACACCCTCGAGGAAGTGATCGGCCTGCGGGGACAGGGCCAGGGGTCCCTGGCCGAGTTCGGCATCACCTACGACGAGCTGGCCCTCACCGAGGCCGGAGAGGTGGACGAAGCGGCCCTGGAGGACGCGCTCGCCCCCCAGACGCGGATGGTGCTGATCCAGCGCAGCTGTGGCTACAGTTGGCGCCCCTCCCTGCCGGTAGCCAGCATCGGGCGCCTCTGCGAACGGGTCAAGGCGCTTCAGCCCGACTGCGTCTGCTTCGTCGACAACTGCTACGGGGAACTGGTGCAGGAGCAGGAACCCACCGCGGTGGGGGCCGACCTGATCGCCGGATCCCTGATCAAGAACCTCGGCGGCACCATCGCGCCAACGGGGGGCTACGTGGCCGGCTGCCGGGAGCTGGTGGAGATGGCCTGCTGCCGACTCACGGCCCCGGGCATCGGCAGTGAGGGGGGCACGGGGTTCGATCAGTACCGGCTGCTGTTCCAGGGGTTGTTCCTGGCCCCCCAGATGGTGGCCGAGGCCCTGATCGGCGCCGAGCTGGTGGCCGAGGTGTTTGCCAGCTTCGGTTTTCCGGTGAATCCCGCCCCCGGCGCCGAACGCAGCGACGTGATCCAGGCGGTGCGGCTGGGCGATCCGGATCGGCTCATCGCCGTCTGCCGGGCGTTCCAGCAGGTGTCACCGGTGGGGGCTTACCTGGATCCGGTGCCGGCCCCCATGCCCGGCTATGCCAGTGATCTGGTCATGGCGGGGGGGACGTTCATCGACGGCAGCACCAGCGAGTTCTCCGCTGACGGCCCGCTGCGGGAGCCCTACGTGCTCTATGCCCAGGGCGGCACCCACCACGGCCATGTGGCCCTGGCCCTGGAGCGGGCCCTGGCGGCCCTTGCCTCCCTGCCGCAGGCAGACTGATACCGCCTCCTCCGCACCCCACCGGCCTTGGCGCACTCCTTCCCCGACGACTGCCGCTATTCCGAAAGCCACGAGTACGTGCGCCCGGAGGGTGACCTGGTGCGCCTGGGCATCAGTTCCTTCGCCGTGGATCAACTCGGGGACATCGTCTTCGTCGAGTTGCCGGCGGTGGGGGCTCCACTGGCGCGCGGCACGAGCTTCGGCAGCGTCGAATCCGTCAAGGCGGTGGAGGATCTGATGGCCCCGGTGAGCGGCACGGTGGAGGCCCGCAACGAGGCGGTGCTGGCCAGCCCCGAGGAGCTCCAGAACGATCCCTATGGGGAAGGCTGGCTGCTGCTGGTGCGGCTCGGCGCGCCGGACGAACTGGAGGCCTTGATGGATGCCGCCACCTATGGGGCCAAGGTGCAGGCGGGCTGAATTCCTTAGGATCCCGCCACCTCCACCCAGAACGCCCGTGTCCGCCTCCTTCCTGGTCCGGCATCTGGGTCCGGATCCCGAAGATCAGCAGCGGATGCTGGCGGAGCTCGGCCTGGGCTCCCTTGATCAGCTGGCGGCCGAGGTGGTTCCGGCCGACATCCTGCTGACCGCGGCCGAGGCCGATAGCGGCCTGCCGCTTCCCTGCCCGGAGGCGGAGGCCCTGGCGGAGCTGGCGCAACTGGCCTGCCGCAACCAGGTGCTGCGCAGCCTGATCGGCCTCGGTTACCACGGCACGGCGACCCCGGCCCTGATCCAGCGCCATGTGCTGGAAAACCCCTGCTGGTACACCGCCTACACCCCCTACCAGGCGGAGATCGCCCAGGGCCGGTTGGAGGCCCTGCTGAATTTCCAGACCCTGGTCAGCGAGCTGACGGGGCTGCCGATCGCCAACGCCTCCCTGCTGGATGAGGCCACCGCCGCCGCTGAAGCGATGGCGATGGCGTCGGCGGTCACGACGCGGGGCCAGGCGCGCCGCTTCCTGGTGGACAGCGCCGTTTTCCCGCAGACCCTCGCCGTGCTCCACACCCGGGCCGAACCCCTGGGGATCGTGATCGAGACGTTCGAGGCCGAGGCCGTCAGTGCCGGTGCCGATGGGGTGCTGGGTGAGGACGTTTTCGGCCTGCTGCTCCAGCTTCCCGGCGTCGAGGGCCGGCTCTGGGATCCCTCGCCGCTGCTGGCGGCGGCCCGCGCCGGCGGGGTGATCAGCACGGTGGCGGTGGATCCCCTGGCCCAGGCGCTCCTGGCCCCGGTGGGTGAACTGGGCGCCGACATCGCCGTCGGCAGCCTGCAGCGCTATGGGGTGCCGATGGGATTCGGTGGTCCCCACGCGGCCTTCTTCGCCACCCGCGACGACTTCAAACGCCAGATCCCCGGCCGCCTGGTGGGGCAATCCAAGGATGCGGAGGGGAACCCGGCGCTGCGGCTGGCCCTCCAGACCCGGGAGCAGCACATCCGGCGCGACAAGGCCACCAGCAACATCTGCACGGCCCAGGTGCTGCTGGCTGTGATGGCGAGTTTCTATGCCGTGCACCACGGCCCCGATGGCCTCGAGGCCATCGCCCGTCGCCTGCTCGTCCTGCGCCAGGGCCTGGTGCTGGGGCTGGCGGCCCTGGGGCTGGCGGCCGATCCGGGGGCGGCCTTCGACACGGTGGTGCTGCGCAGCGCCGCCGCGCCCGGCCTGCGCCAGCGAGCCGTGGCCGCCGGCTTCAACCTGCGCTGCGGCATCCGCGGCGACGACGGTGAGGCCGCCCTGGCCATCAGCCTCGATGAACTGTCCACCCCCGAGGAACTGGCTACCCTGCTGGCGGCCCTGGCGGCAGACCCAGCGGCCGCCGCCGAGGCGCGCACGGCCCTCCAGGCCGGCCTGGTCGCCCTGGAGGGCAAGCCCCTGGCTGAACTGCTCGACGGGGTGCCCCTGCGGCAAAGCCCCTGGCTGCGCCAGGAGGTGTTCCGCCGCTACCGCAGCGAGACGGAGTTGCTGCGCTACATCCAGCGCCTGGTGAGCAAGGATCTGTCGCTCGTCCACGGCATGATCCCACTGGGCAGCTGCACGATGAAGCTCAACGCCGCTGCCGAACTGGCGCCGGTGAGCTGGCCGGCCTTCGCCCAGATCCATCCCTTCGCCCCCGCCGACCAGACCCGTGGCTACGCCGCCCTGGTGGCGGATCTGGAGGCCTGGCTGGGGGCGATCACCGGCTTTGCGGGGGTGTCCCTGCAGCCGAACGCCGGCTCCCAGGGGGAATACGCCGGCCTGATGGTGATCCGGGCCTGGCACCGCAGCCGTGGCGAGGGCCACCGGCAGGTGTGCCTGATCCCCACCAGTGCCCACGGCACCAATCCCGCCAGCGCCGTGATGGCCGGCATGCGGGTGGTGGCGGTGGCCTGCGACGCCCAGGGCAACATTGACATCGCCGACCTGGAGGCCAAGGCCGCCGCCCACGCCGCCGACCTGGCGGCGCTGATGGTCACCTATCCCTCCACCCACGGGGTGTTTGAAACGGGCATCCGCCGCATCTGCCAGGTGGTGCACGACCACGGCGGCCAGGTGTACCTGGATGGCGCCAACCTCAACGCCCAGGTGGGCCTGTGCAAGCCGGGGCTCTACGGCGCCGACGTCTGTCACCTCAACCTCCACAAGACCTTCTGCATCCCCCACGGGGGCGGTGGCCCCGGTGTGGGTCCGATCGGCGTCGCGGCCCACCTGGTGCCGTTCCTGCCCTCCCACCCGCTGGCCGCCGCCGCGAGCGGCCAGGCCATCGGCCCGGTGTCGGCGGCGCCCCTGGGCAGTGCCGGCATCCTGCCGATCAGCTGGATGTACATCCGCATGATGGGGGGCTCGGGCCTGCGCACCGCCAGCCAGGTGGCCCTGCTGGCGGCCAACCTGATCGCCGAGCGCCTCGAGTCCCACTTCCCCGTGCTCTACCGGGGCCGCGGCGGCCGGGTGGCCCATGAGTGCATCCTCGATCTGCGACCCCTCAAGCGCAGCTGCGGCCTGGAGGTGGACGATCTGGCCAAGCGGCTGATGGACTACGGCTTCCATGCCCCCACCGTCAGCTGGCCCGTGGCGGGCACGGTGATGGTGGAGCCCACCGAGAGCGAATCGCTGCAGGAAATCGACCGCTTCTGTGCGGCGATGGAGGGGATCCGCCGCGAGGCCTGGGCCATCGAGACCGGCGCCGCCGACCCCCTCGACAACCCGCTCAAACAGGCGCCCCACACCCTGGCGGCGGTCACCGCCGACGACTGGGATCGGGCCTACAGCCGCAGTGAGGCCGCCTTCCCCGCCGGGGAGGGTCAGCGGCAGGCCAAGTTCTGGCCGGCCGTCGCCCGCATCGACAATGCCTTCGGGGATCGCAACCTCGTCTGCACCTGCCCGAGCGTCGAGGAAGTGGCAATCCCCGAACTGGCCGCCTGAGTGTTCCGCCGGTACCTTTTCCCCCCGCCATGGCTCATCATTGCTGTGCCATCCCTTCACGGCGATGGCCACCGCCTTTCATTGTCATGGGGTTCATGAACGGCAACGACAATTCAGGCGATGGGCCGGGCCCGGGCGCCCTTGTGCCCGGTCTGCCGGAGGCCAGCCAGCGGGTGGATGGCACCAACGTGGTGCGGGTGCCCTTCGGGGTGCGCCGGGCCCGGCGCCGGCGTCCCGAACGGCCCGACCACTGGGCCACCCTCGTCCTTCCCTTTCAGGCGGGCGGTGGCGGCGCTCCCACGCCGCCCCACGCGGCCTGAGGCAGATCTCAGTAGTTGGCTCCGCTGCGGCGCTGGTGCACAGCAGTGGTGGCGGCCGAATCCAGCAGGTCACCACTGAGGGCCTCCGCGTAGAGCAGCCAATGGTCGCCGCACTCCATGCGTTGGCTGACGCGGGCCTCCAGCCAGGCCAGGGCCTCCGGCAGCAGGGGTTGACCACCTGGGGTGGTGTCAAGGTCGAGTCCCGCCAGCCGGTCGGCTCCGGGGGGGAAGGGCTGCAGGAACCGCTTCATCGGGCCGCTTTCGCGCCCGGACGCCAGCACGTTGAGGGAGAAGACGTCCCCCACGTGCAGCAGGCTCTCCATCGCCCGCTCCTTGGCCACGGCCACGGTGAAGCCGGGGGGGCTGAAGCTGGCCTGGCTGACCCAGCTGGCCACCATCGCTCCACCGATGGCGTCGGCGCCGTCCCCCTTGCGGGCCAGCACCACGCACAGGGACCCCACCACCCGGCCGAGGGCCTGGATCGCCGGGTTGGTGCGGCTCTCGCTGAGACCACCGCCGGTGCTGCGCCGCTGGGCCTGGCGATGCTGCTGGCGCAGGCGGCGGCCCAGGGCGGTGCCGGTTTCCTCCAGGGTCCGCAGGGTGGCCAGATCGGGGCTGAACTTGACCCGGATCGGATCGAAGGCGAACTGGAAGCCGCCGTCCCGCAGTTTGGCTTCGAGCAGGTCGATGGCTTCGCCGCTCCAGCCGAAGCTGCCGAACACCCCCACCGGTTTGGCCCGGTCGCCTTCGGCCAGCACGGTGCCGAGGGCCGAGACGATCGGCGTGGGGGCATGGCCCCCGAGGGTGGGGGAGCCGATCAGCAGGGCGTCGCAGGAGTGGATCGCCTCCAGCAACTGCTCGGAAGGCGCGAATTCACAGTTGATGCTCTCGACCCGCACGCCACTGCGCGCCACCCCCTGGGAGAGGGCGTCGGCGATGGCGGCGGTGTTGCCGTAGGCGCTCGCGTACAGCAGGGCCACCGACAGGCTGGCCCGCTCCTGGCTCTCCCCCCAGCGGCGATAGTCGGCCAGCAGGCTGCGCCAGCTCTGGGCGATGGCCGGGCCGTGGCCCGGGGCAATGGTGCGGATCGCCATCTCGTCGAGGCGGTCCACCACCGTTTCCACCTGGCGGGCCATCGGCGCCATCAGGCAGTCGTAGTAATAGCGGCGGTCCTCCTCGGTGCTGCTGCGATTCGTTTCGGCGAAGTCCTCGGTGCAGAGGTGGGCGGCAAAGAACTTGCCGCTCATCAGCAGCCCGCTGCTGGCCTCGAAGGCCATCAGGCCGCCGGGCCAGCGGGGGGTGGGGGTGGGAATCAGGGTGAGTTCATGGCCACTGGAGAGGCCGCGGCTGGTTTCCTGCTTGACCACCTCGATGGTCGGCAGGGGCACGGTCTCGGGCGGGGTTTCGGCCGTGTCCGCGGGGCCGGGCCGTTGCTGGTGCCAGAGTTCGGCCAGCACCTGGGCCCCAGGATTGGAGGCCACCAGCACCGTGGCGGGCCAGCCGGCGGCGAGCTGCTTGAGCAGGGCCACCCGGTTGGGGTTGACGTGGCCCACCACCACCTTCAAGGGGGCGTCGGACGGCACCAGCAGGGCCAGCTGCTCCAGGAAGGGGGCGGCGAAGGAGGCCCCCGGCGGATGCACCAGCACCGGAGCGCCCCCGGAGGCGCCCTGCAGGAAGAGGAAGCTGTTGGCGGTGGTGCCCCGCTCGAGCCCGTATTCCACCTCGAAGCGCAGGCGCCGGGGGCTGAGGCCACGCAGGCAGAGCAGGCCGGGTTCGACCGGCAGGGAGATGACGCGACGATCGGTCGCGGTGGGGGAGGACGTCATCAGTAGTGGTTGCCCACTTTGCGGTGGTGCACGGCCGTGGCGGCGGTGGTGTCGGCCACGTTGCCCTCCTCCACCACCGCGTAGATGATCCAGTGGTCAGGGCCTTCCATGCGCTGGGTCACCCGGCAGCCCAGATAGGCCAGGGCATCTCCGAGGACGGGGCCGCCGGCGGCCACGCCTTCCAGGGTGGCCACGCCGGCGAACCGATCGGCCCCCGGCGGGAAGCGGCGCAGGAAATGGCGCAGCAGGGGCTGGTGGTTGTCCTCCCGCAGCACGTTGAGCACGAAGCGGTCGTCCACCTGCATCAGGGCCTCGATGGCCCGGTCCTTGGCGACCGCCACCGTGAGCCCCGGCGGATCGAAGCTCGCCTGGCTCACCCAGCTGGCCACCATGGCGCCGCTGCGGCTGCCGGCCTCGTCGTCCTGGCGGGCCGTGACGATGTAGAGGCCGCCGCTGAGGCGCCCCAGGGCCTTGTCCAGATCGCCATCGATGGCCTTCATGGCGGCGATGGTCCTGGCCTTGGTGAGCAGCTGGCCCAGGTCGGTGCCGGCCTCCTCGCAGCGCTGGTAGTCGGCGCCGCTCGGCACCTGGCGGATGCGCAGGGGCTCGAACGCCCATTTCTGCCCCAGGTTGCGCAGCTGGCCTGCCAGGGTGTCGATCGGTTCGTCGTTGCCGCCGAAGGCGTCGTAACAGCCCACCCACTGCTTGGGATGGAGGGCCGCCAGCAGGGTGCCGATGGCCGTCTGCAGGTCGGGATCGGGGGAGGCGGGCCAGGTGGGAACCACCACGGCGCTCGCCTCGCCGATCAAGGCGGCCAGCTCCTGGGCATCGGTGGCGCGCAGGTCGACGAGCTGCACCTGGCCCGAGGCCTTGCCGATGCCCCGGGCGATGGCCTGGCTGAGCCGGTCGCAGAAGCCGTACTGGCTCACATAGCAGACGGCGGCGTAGGCCTCACCGGCGCTGCGCTGGCCGCTCCAGTCGCGGTAGTCGCCCACCCAGAGCGGCAGGTGCTCCCGCAGCAGGGGGCCATGGCCCACGGCGATCGTGGTGATCTCCGGCAGGCTGTCCATGCGCTTGAGGGCCTGCAGCACGCTGCGGGCGTTGGGGGCCATCAGGCAGTCGTAGTAGAAGCGGAAATCCGGCGCGATGGCCCCGGGATCGACATCGAACAGGTCGTCGGAGCAGTAATGGAGGCCGAAGGCGTCGCAGGTGTAGAGGAGGCCGGTGCCGTGGTCGAAGGAAAAGATCGTGTCGGGCCAGTGCAGGTTGGGGGCACTGAGGAAGCTGAAGCGATGCCCCACGCCGCTGTCGGGATGCACGCCCAACTCCAGTTCGTCGCCGCTCTTGACCGCCCGGCTGCGGAAGGGCCGGTGCACCTGGTCCTGGAGGAACTGGATCGCCACCTTGGAGCCGACGATCTCGATATCCGGGTGGCGGTCGATCAGATCGCCGATCAGGCCGGAATGGTCGGGTTCGGTGTGGGAGACGATCAGGTGATCGATCGCCGTGGGCTCGATCAGACCCTCCAGCAGGGGGATCCAGGTGTCGCGGAACTTGGCGTGGCTGGTGTCGACCAGGGCCGTGCGCTCGCCGCGCACCAGGAAGGCGTTGTAGGTGGTGCCGTTGCGCAGGCCGAACTCGATGTCGAAGCGACTGCGGTCCCAGTCGAGGGAGCGGATCGCCGTGGTGTCGGCCGCGATCGGCTCACACTGGAGGCTGAGGCGGCCAGGCGCGGCTGTGATCGAAGGCGGGGCGCTGGCGGTGCTGCTGCTCATGGGGTCAGACTCCTTCCGCAGGCCTACAACTGTAGGCAGGGCAGGGTGGTTTTCGGTCTGTTGGACCAACCTCGGGTATCCCGAAGAACCCTGGAAAAGGGTCAGAAACTGTTCGATGTCGAGCCGGTAGTAGGTGGCCACCGGAGATCTGGAACGGTTTCGGGACGCCTTCTGACGCCTGGAGAGGCGCCTGGAGGAAGCCTCGCGTTCTGACCGTTTCAAGCCCCCGACGGGCCTTGCCACGGCCCCGCCTGCAGCTCGAATCGATGGGAGCCTCCGAAGGGGTGTTCGCCGAGGTGCTCGACCTGAGCGCCGAGGGCCTGACGATCGCCATCGAAGCTGGCCACCCGCCCGCCGTCGGCCAGCACGGCAGTGTGGTGGTGGGAGACAGGGAGGGAGAGACCTCCGACCTGAGAGACACCGTGCGCTGGATCGAAGCCACCAGCTACATCTCGGTGATTGGCCTCTCCCTCGATTCCGCCCACCGCATCGAGGCGTGAGGGCCTCAGTCGGCCAGCTTCACAGTGACGGACGTCAGTGACTGCGCCTTGGGTGCCGTCACCAGGAGTAGGCCATCGCGATAGTGGGCTTCCAGGGCGTCCCGCTGGATGCCGCCGGGGAAGCGGAAGCTGCGGCTCCAGGTGCCGTAGCGGAATTCACTCAGCAGGGGCGCGCGGCGGCTGACTTCGGCTGCGGTCACGCTGTCGGCAACCGGCTGGGGGGCGCGCCGTTCGGCGGTGATGATCAAGGAGCGGTCCGTGGCTTTCACGTCGATGGAAGCGCGATCGACGCCAGGCAGTTCCAGGGCGATGGTGTACGTCGCCTCGGTTTCGTGAATCTCGGCGGCGGGAACCCGTTCGGCTGTCTGCAGTTGTTGCTCCAGCCGGTCGAAGAGATCGAAAGGGGAAGAATGCAGGGTGCGCATGGTTGGAACTCCCGATGAATGCGACGGAATGGCTGGGTGAGAAACCACCCACTGCCTCAATGTGCCCGCCTTGCCATCAGGCTTCGAGGGGGAGAACCGACGGCCCAGGTTCGGTCTGCCCAACCGAGTTCGGGCTCTACGCCAGCGGGGGTGGAGAACCGGAACGGGGCGGCTCCAGCCACCACCAGGTGGCGAAGGCGGCCGCCTGGCCGCAGGGTTGGCCGTTCCCATCCCGCAGGGTCCATAGCCGGGCCTTTTCGATGCGGAAACGGCGGCCGCTGCTGTCGATGCGGACGCCGGCATAGCCCGTCAGGGCCTGGCGGCGGCGGGCCTGCTCCAGGGCGAGGGCCCGGCTTTGGCGTTCCGTCGGCTCGGCCGTGAGGCGGGAGGGCAGGCCCACCATGGCGCTCCAGGGGCGGCGCCACAGCTGCAGGGCGGCGCGGTTGGCGTAGATCAGGCGTGGATCGGCGGCGCCGTTGTGCGCCAGCACCACCGTGGCGGCCACGAACAGTTCCTGGGCCGCCTGCACAGGCGACGCGCCAGCGTGAACGCCCGCCAACAGCGGCCGCCCGAACGTCAGCCGGTGGCCAGCCAGGAGGCGTCCGGCGGTGGCGATGGCGGCCTCGCTCAGCCAGGGGGGCGGCGGCGGCGCGGGCATGGCGGCGGCCTTAAGGCCGGGACTCGTTGTCGTCGAGCATCATCATCCGCATGGCTGCGTCCATTTCCGGCGGGGCCTGGTGCCGCCGGCCGCCGAAGGCGGAGACCAGCCGGCCCGAAAGCACGCTCTGCAGCAGGGTGGGCTGGTAGGCGAAGCGCTTGCCGATGGCGGCGAAGCTGAAGAACAGCAGCAGGGCGGCGACGACATTGCGGGCGAGCTGCAAGAACCAGTCGTTGAGCCGCTTCATCCCCATGGCGTCAGCCTCGTTCTGGTAGCGCTTGATGAACGGATTGAGGTCGTTGCTGAGCTTCGTCTTGACGACGTCCAGGGGGACCTCGATGCTCGCGGGCAGCGCCGGTGCCTGGCCGGGCAGCAGCCGTATGGCCTTGAGGATGTCGTCGTAGGAGCGGGCGCTTTCGATCGCCCTGGTGGTGGCAATGTAGGCGTTCAGCTCCCGCGTGTCGTTGGCCCTGAACTGGCGCAGCAGGCTGATGCCGCTGTAAACCTGCAGCGGGATCAGTAGCAGAAAGCCAAAAGCGATCCAGAAACTGAGCCGCCGCAGCAGGGAGACGCGGCCACCGATCCGACCGGAGCGGGGATCGATGAGGCTGGCGAGCATCAGCAGGATCGCCCCGATCATGGCGATGGCCCCCGAGGCGAGCAGCTTGTCGCTCACGGACTGGAGCCACAGGGGGTTGATCAGGCGAACCGGCCAGGCCGAGCCCAGGATCCCCACCAAGAACAGCACGAACAGCAGGATCGCCCCCCAGTTCAAGGCGATGGCGACCTCCTCGACGTAGTTGTCGCCCAGGGGTCGTTCCATGCCCGCGCGGGGCCGAGCCGCAGGATCGCGATCGGTCGTGGGCTGGAGGGGGTCGGCTTGGGGGCTCATGGGAAGGGGAAGGCAGCGGTGGCGAGGCTCCTGCCTCAGGCGTAACCATGAAAAAGCCCGGCATGGTGCCGAGCTCGGGTCTCTACCGGCCGAGGCCGATCAGGCCTGGTGGAGGTTGGCGGTGTTGATGCGGCGGCGCAGCTTGCGGGAGAAGCCGAAGGCGGCGGCAGCACCCAGCAGGGGCAGGGGGCCGGGTACCGTGTCGCCTGGGTTTTGGCCCACTTCGCGGATCAGCTTGTTAGTGATGGCCGCCTCGAACTGGTCGAAGGTGTTGGCGGTCTCCACGAAACCGGCCTTGGTGGCGCCGTTGAGGGGGGTCGCCACATTGGCTGTGAGGAAGCCGCTGGCGGCGGCGCCCACGCCCAGGCCGTTGATGATGATGTTGCTGGCGACGGCCTCTGCTCTGCGGGTTTGGGCACACTGAGCAACGCTCACGTTCCCTTGGCAGGCCTCAACATTGCCCACGCCATCGGTGGAGATGTCGATCACCCGGCCGTTGGCGCGGGTGGTGAAGTAGTCGTTGGTGTTAATCTCGGTGATTGCGGCATTCATGCCGCAATCCACGCATGTGAGGCTGGAGCCCTGGCGGGGCATGATGCTGAGGGCGGCGATGAAGCTGCTCAGGGAGGTGCCGCCGTTCACCCCGTTAGTGGTGAGATCGGTGATGTGCTTCCAGTCGATCACGGGCGGAGAGAAGGCCGTGGTGCTCCATTGGCCCACGGCAATGGCCAGGCCACCTTTGTCGAACGTGTCGGCGATTTTCGCCTGCACGGCAGCATTGTTGAACGCGTTGACGTAGCCGTTCTTATAGAGAGTGAAGTTGGGATCGCTGATGCTGCCGGAGACGTCGAGGGACAGGAACAGCTCCTGGAACACCTCGATGGTGGCGACGGCCTTGGCTTGCTGGGCGCCGCCGAACAGGGTGATCGCCAAGGCCGCGGCTGCCGCTCCTCCTCGGAGCAGGGGCTTGAGGGTGGTTCTCATGACTGGAAGTGAGGGGACGGTGGGACGATCTGGGATTTCGGACCCTGCCTGAAGGCAGGCAGTGCACTGGCCTCCAATGAGGTGAGCAGCTGACCTTCTCAACTTAACATAAAATGAAAGAAGCTTCACCCTTTTGCCACGGACTTAACAAAACCTTAAAGGTCTCGGTGGCCTGGTCCGGAGGTGAAGGCGGCAGCGCGATTCAGTTGGGCGCTTGCTCAGCCTTCGCTGTCGTTGCCGGTGGCCATCGCACGGGCCATGGCCTGCTGCGCCATCCCGGTTCCGTGGGCCTTGAGCGTTTCCAGGAAGAGCTGGTTGGCCTCCGGGAAGCGGGGCTCCTCGGCCAGGGGCAGGGGGCCGGCGCCATCGAGGCCGGATTCGCCTTCCATGGCCGGTGTGATCACCACCAGATCGGGATCGAGGGGGGCCTCGTAGCGCCACCAGCGGGCCGGATCGGCGATGGCGGGGTGGATCGGATGGGGAGCATGCTCCACCGGCGCCACCACCCCCTCCCGGCGGCGTTTGGCCAGATCACCCAGCAGCTGGCTGCGGGTGCGGCCCCGCAGCTGGAACAGCACGAAGGGATCCTCGCTGAAGCGATCCCCCATCAGGTAGTAGACGGCGCTGATGTGCTTGCAAGGATTGGCCTTGTCGGGGCAGCTGCACTCGCTGCGCACCTCCTGGAGCTTGAAGGGGAACAATCGCTTGCCGCTGGCGGCGAAGGCCCGCTCGATGTCGGCGGGCATGATCCCCGCCAGCAGCTGGGCCGACCAGCGCGCCTTCTGACTCAGGGCCTCAAGCACATAGCCCCAGTCCTCATCGTTGAGCACGTCGAGCCAGAGCTTCACCTTGTAGGGATCAGGTTCGGTGCCCTGCACCCGGGCATGGACCCGACGTCCCTCGAAGCGGATCGAGACGACATTGCCCTCCCGGGCATAGGTCCAGGCGCGCTCCAGGCGCTTCTTGAACCGGTAGGAATGGATCAATTCCATCCACTGCTCCACCCACCAGGGCTGCTGCCCCAGGCCCTGCTGGCCCAGCTGGGTGGTGATGGCGCCATTGGCGCCGGGAAAGGAGCTGGTCATGCCGCCGGCCTTACGGCTCCATCCTGACGCCTGCCGGGTCCACTGGCCTAAGTTATGCCGACGCAGGGCGTGGAGTCCTTGAATCGCATCACGTTCGGCGCCGGTGACGGTTTTCACAGTCTTCTCAGGGCAAGGGTTCACCAGCACTTCGAGAGCACGGGCCAGGACCGGCGCGATTCCCCGGCCATGGTGGTCAAATCGGCCCTGATCCTGGGCTGGTTCGTGCTCACCTACGGGTTGCTCGTCTTCCAGGTCAACAGCTGGCCTGGGGCTGTGGCCCTCTCGGCCTGCCTCGGCCTGGCGATCGCCGCCATCGGCTTCAACATCCAGCACGACGGTGGCCACGGCGCCTATTCACGCCACCGCTGGATCAACAAAGCCGCCGCCATGACGCTCGATCTGCTGGGCGGCAGTTCCCTGATCTGGGCCCACAAGCACAACGGTCTGCATCACACCTTCACCAACATCCCCGGCCATGACGACGACATCAATCTCGGCTTGATCGGTCGCCTGTCCCCCCATCAGCCCCACCGCTGGTGGCACCGCTGGCAGCACCTCTATCTCTGGCCCCTCTACGGGATGCTGCCGATCAAGTGGCAGTTCTTCGATGACTTCGCCGATCTCGCCGGCCGGGGCCGCGGCGACCATTCCCTGCCCCGGCTGACCCCTGCCGACTGGCTGGTGTTCGTGGGCGGCAAGGTGATCTTTTTCTCCCTGGCGTTTGCCCTGCCGCTGCAGCGCCATTCCTTCACTGCGGTGATCGGCTGCTACGTGGTGACGGCGATGGTGCAGGGAATCGTGCTGAGTGTGGTGTTCCAGTTGGCCCACTGCGTGGAGGAGGCCGATTTTCCCGCCGCCGCCGCCAGCAACGCTGGCATGGGCCCCTGGGCCAACCACCAACTGGCCACCACGGTGGACTTCAGCCGCTCCAATGGCCTGCTGAGCTGGCTGCTGGGGGGCTTGAACTTCCAGGTGGAGCATCACCTGTTCCCTCGCATCTGCCACGTCCACTACCCCCAGCTTTCCGCCATCGTTGAGCAGACCTGCCGCGACTGCGGTGTTCCCTTCCGCAGTCACCCGTCCTTCCTGGCCGGTGTGGCCTCCCACTACCGCTGGCTGAAGCGCATGGGTCAGACGCCTGCCATCCCCTCCCCGCTGGTCCTGCCGGTGCGTTTGCCCGTCAGGGGGCAGACGCAGCCTGCGGCCCTGGCCAGCCGCTGAGCCAGCGACTCGCTCAGCGGTTCACCCGCCTCAGAGGCCGTCGTCCAGGGCTACAAGATCCCTGAGCTGGCCCACGTCGAAACCACCGAGCCATTCCTCGCCGCTGCCGACGATGTCGGCCGCCAGCTTGGATTTCTCCTCGATCATGCGGTCAATCTTTTCCTCCACTGAACCGCTGGTGATGAATTTGTGCACCAGTACCCGGTTGGTCTGGCCGATCCGGTAGGCCCTGTCGGTGGCCTGGTTCTCCACCGCAGGATTCCACCAGCGGTCGATGTGGAACACGTGGCTGGCCCGGGTGAGGTTGAGGCCGACGCCGCCGGCCTTGAGCGACAGCAGGAACAATTGGGGACCGCGGGGATCCTCCTGGAAGCGATCCACCATCGCCTGGCGGTCGATCTTGCTGCTGCCCCCATGCAGGAAGGGCACATCCTGGCGCCAGCGCTGTTCCAGGTAGGCCTTGAGCAGGTGACCCCATTCGGCGAACTGGGTGAACAGCAGGGCCCGATCACCCGCTTCGATCACCTCTTCAAGGATCTCCTCCAGCCGCAGCAGCTTGGCGCTGCGGCTGGCAAAGCCGTTCTCCACCCGGCCCTCCTTGAGGGCCAGGGCCGGATGGTTGCAGATCTGCTTGAGCCGGGTGAGCAGGGCCAGCACCTGACCATGGCGCTGGCCCAAGGGGGCGCGGGCGATGGCATCGAGGCTGTCCTCGACGGTCTTGCGGTAGAGCTTCGTCTGCTCCCCAGACAGGCCCACCCACTCGCGCAGCTCCACCTTCTCCGGCAGGTCGGAGATGATCGAACGGTCGGTCTTCAGCCGCCGCAGGATGAACGGCCCGACCCGGGCCTTGAGATCCCGCAGGGAGCTCATGTCGCCATAGCGCTCGATCGGCAGCCGGTAGCGCTGGCGGAAGAAACCCTCCTCCCCCAGCACCCGGGGATTGAGGAAGTCCATCAGGGCCCACAGCTCACTCACCCGGTTCTCCACGGGGGTGCCGGTGAGGGCGATGCGGAAGCGGCCCTGCTTGCCGGGGCGGGCCAGGTCGCGGGCCGCCTGGCTCTGCTTGGCTGAGGGGTTCTTGATCGCCTGGGCTTCGTCGATCACCATGCCCTGCCAGTCGATGCTCTCCAGCAGTTCGCTGTCGCGCTGCAGCAGCCCGTAGCTGGTGAGCACCAGATCCACCCCGTCGAGGGCTTTGGCCAGTTTGTCGGGGGTGGAGGGCCGGCGGGGGCCGTAGTGCTCCCGCACCTCCAGATCCGGGGTGAAGCCCGCCGCCTCACGCTTCCAGTTGGTCAGCACGGAGGTGGGGGCCACCAGCAGCACGGGACGCTTCAGCTCCTGTTCCACCTTGAGGTGCTGCAGGAAGGCCAGCAGCTGGACCGTCTTGCCCAGGCCCATGTCGTCGGCCAGGCAGGCCCCCTGGTCGAAGCGGTGCAGGAAGGCCAGCCAGCCCAGGCCCCGTTCCTGGTAGGGCCGCAGCTGGCCGGCGAAGCCCTCGGGTGCCGGCAGGGGATCCGGGGCCTTCTGCTGGTGGTATTGCTCCAGGACGGCGTGCAGCCTGGGCCCGGCGGTGAAGCGATGCACCGGCAGCCGCATCAGGGTGTCGCCGTCGCTGGCGGTCAGCCGCAGGGCATCGTCGAGGCTGAGGTTGGGATCGGCGGCGCAGAAGCGCGTGGCGTTCTTGAGATCGCTGGGGCGCAACTCGATCCAGGCCCCCTTGTGCTGCACCAGCGGACTGCGCTTGGCGGACAGGCGCTCGAGGTCCTTCAGGTTGAGCGTGACACCGCCGATCATCAGCTCCCATGTCCACTGCAGGCTTTCCCCCAGGGAGAAGCCGCGGGAACGCTCGGGCAGCTCGGCTTCGATCGAAAGGCCCAGGCGGCTGGCCAGGCCCCCACTGAGGCTGGCGGGCAGCACCACGCCCACCCCCACGTCGCGCAGCTGGGTGGCGGCGGTGCGCACCAGCACGAAGGCCTCGGCTGGCGTCAGCTGCATGGTTTCGGGAGCCGCCGCATCCAGGCCCCGCCCGATCGGTTCGAACACCTGCAGGGCCCGCCCCATCCCCTCCAGCAGCAGCTGGCCCGGTTCGGCCACCTCCACTTCGCCCAGCTGCAGCCTGCCGTCGCCCGCATTCCAGACGGTGCGGGCCGGCGTGCGCAGGCTGGGGTCGGCCTCGGCCTGCAGGGAGAAGCGCAACTCCCAGAGGTCCTCGCCCTCCTCGGGGGTGAACAGCTCCAGGCAGGTCCTGGCCGGTGCCACGCGCCCCGCCACCGCTTCGCGCCAGTGCTGGGTGGCCACGGCCAACCGTTCCCGCTCCTCCTCATCCAGCTCGAGGCGGCCGGGGCCGGGGCCGAGGGCCTTCTGCCAGGCGCCCAGCAGGGGATCGAGACCCTCGGCCCCGGGCCGGAAGCCGCAACGCAGCTGGCCATCGAGGAGGGCCTCCAGCAGGCTGGCCACCCGCAGCCGGCCGCTGCCGGGACGGCGGCAGGCCAGGCTCGACTCCCCTGACGCCCCGGCAGCCATGGCGCAGGTGGCCACCTGGGGCAGTCGGATCGCCAGTTCCTCCAGCCGGCGCCGGTCCCCTTCCCGGTTGAGCAGGGGCAGCCAGCGGGCCCGGTCCTCCTCCACCTGGGGCAACCAGCGGCCCCGGGCGATCAGGCTCAGGGCCCAGCGCTCCAGATGGCTCCACCAGCGCAGATCGTCGGCCAGACCGGGATCGTCGCCGGAGAGGGGCAACCCGGCGAGCCAGTCGCCGGCCCCGGCGGGATCGAGGGCCAGTCCCTCCACCCGCCAGGGCCACCACTGCACCTCCTTCGGAATCGGCTCGCCCGCCTGCAGCGGCAGACCGCTCCAGGCCACCAGCCCCTCACTGGCGGCCTTGCGCCGCCCCCGGGCCCCCTGGCTGCGGCTGGGCAGGGTGAGCAGGGCCTCCGCCGGGCGGAAGGCTTCCGACCAGAGGCCATGGTCATCCAGCCAGGCACCAAGGTCGTCGACGCTGAGGGACAGGGGATGGTCGGGAACGGTGAGCAGCGGCGCCACCGGAGCGGCGACCCTCCAGGTGTCGGCCCAGAGCAGCAGTCGGCCCCCGGCCCCTTCCGGCGGAAACAGCCAGGTGGCGTGCAGAAGACTCATGGCCGCAGGGCGGGCAGCAGGCGTTGGGCGCCCCTCAGCAGCAGGGCGCTGCCGATCAGGGGAAGCCAGAGCGGCAACCAGCCGCGCATCAGGTCGACGATCGCCTCAGCGGCGCTGTGCGCCAGGGGCTGGTGGAGCAGGGAATGGATCTCCTGGACGGGCAGGGCCAGGGCGGTGACCACCACGGGCCCCCCCAGGCTGCGGATGCCGCACACCGCCCCCACCAGGCCGGCGGCCAGGTGCTCGTCGTCCGGATCGACCCGCTGCAGGTGAAAGGCCAGCAGGCCGTAGAAGAAGCCGCAGCCCGCCGATCGCAACCCGCTCTCCAGCCCGGCCGGCAGGCCGATCAGGGCAGCGGCCAGTCCGCCCAGCAGCGCCCACGACAGGGACTGCAGCCGCAGACGGGCACGGGAATCGTCGGACGCCTGGGTCAACGGCAAGGCCTTGGCGATGGCCCGATCATGCCTGGCCATCGGCAGGCCTACATTATCGAGTGCCGCTGGCTCTGCCAGCTGTTCGACCAGCACAGCCCTTTCTTCAGCCTTTCACCCTCCCCCCTGGCCGGTCATCGGACGCTGCTCCGATCACGGCCATCGGGTCGTGCCCTGGGGTCCCCCAGGGTCGGGGTTTCCCTCCACGGCAGGCCACCCCCTGGAGCGCCGCCCATCCGCCACCGCACGCCTCCGACGCCCACCAGGCGCGACGCGCGCTGCCGGAGATGCTCCAGATCGCGACGGCCATCAGTGGCGCGGCCAGCCTTCCGGCCCTGCTGCGGCAGATCCTCTCCAGTGCCAGGGATCTCACCCTCAGTGATGCGGGCAGCATCTACCTGGTGGAGGAGGACAAGGGGGAGAAACGGCTCTGGTTCACGGCGTTCCAGAACAGCACCCTGGCGGCCCGCGGGGCCGGCATCGATTCCGACCTGCTGGGTGTGCGCTTCCCGATCACCCCCGAGCGACTGGTGGGCTGGACGGCCCTGCACGGCAAGGTGCTCAACCTGCCCGATGTGTACGCGATCCCCCCGGACCGTCCGTACCACTTCGATGCCGGTCTCGATCACCGCACCGGCTATCGGGCGGTGTCGATGCTGGTGGTGCCGCTGCGGACCATGGCCGGGGACGTGGTGGGGGTGATGCAGCTGATCAACAGGAAGCGGGAGGCGGCTGCGGTGCTTACCCCCGAGACGGCGGCGGCGTTGGTGCGTCCCTTCGATGCCGGCGACCAGCAGTTGATCGAGGCCCTGGCGGCCCTGGCGGCTGTCTGCGTCGAGCGCACCCAGGCCCTGGAAGGGCAGCAGCGGCAGATCGATTCGATGATCGCCCTGCTGGCGGGGGCGATCGATGCCCGCAGTTCCCACACCGGTCGCCACTGTTCCCGGGTGCCGGAGCTGGCGCTGCTGCTGGCGGAGGCGGCAGAAGCCACCGAGGTGGGGCCGCTGGCCCCCTTCCGCTTCAGCTCAGAGGCGGAGCGGCGGGAGTTCCGCACGGCGGCCTGGCTGCACGACTGCGGCAAGCCCATGACCCCCGAGGCGGTGGTGGAGAAGGCCACCAAGCTGGACGCCCCCTGCAACCGGATTCATGAGATCCGCACCCGCTTCGAGGTGCTGCTGCGGGATGGCCGCATCGCCCTGCTGGAGGGCCTGCTGGCGGGCGGTGACCCGGAAACCCTGCAGCGGGATTACGCGCAACTGGAGCAGGAGCTGCGGCTTGATTTCGCCTGCGTGGCCCGCTGCAACCTGGGCAGCGAAGGAACCGATCCTGACGATCTCGCCCAGCTGCAGCGGCTGGCGGGGCGTCGCTGGTGGCGCCATTTCGACGACCGACTGGGCCTGGGCTGGGAGGAGCAGGTCCGGTACGGCGTGCCGCTGCAGCCCTTGCCGGCCCCCGAGACCCTGCTCAGCGATGCCCCTCACCATCGTCTGCCCAGACCTGCGGCCGACGTGCCGGAGTCCAGCTGGGGCTTCAATCTGACGGTGCCCGAGCTGCTCTACAACCGCGGCGAGCTCTCCAACCTGTCGGTGGCCAGGGGCACGCTCACCGGCGAGGAGATCGACAAGATCCGCGAGCACATGATCCACACGATCGTGATGCTGGAGAGCATGGCTTTCCCCCCCTCCATGGGCCGCGTCGCTGAAATCGCCGGGGGGCACCACGAAACCCTCGACGGCCGGGGCTACCCGAGGGGACTGACGGCGGAGCAACTGTCGATCCCGGCCCGGATCCTGGCCATCGCCGACATCTTCGAGGCTCTCACCGCCCCCGATCGCCCCTACAAGCAGGGGATGCCCCTGTCCCAGTCTTTGAAGATCCTGGCCGGCCTGCGGGACCGTGGCCGCATCGATGCGGACCTGTTCGATCTCTTCCTGCGATCAGGGGTTTACATCACTTATGCCCAGCGATTCCTCGCCGTTGACCAGATCGATGCGGTGGATCTGGACGCTCTGCTGAAGCCTGGCGCCCAGGCGTCCTCAGGATCGCGGGCGGACGGCCAGCCCTGACGCTGGCAAGGTGGGTGATGGGGCCAGCAGGGCCACCCACTTTCTGGTATCTGTTGTTACCTAATGCCTGACTCTCTTCGGGGCGAACAACTGCCGCGGCGGGGTGTCGATCGCCATCCCAACGTCATCATCCTCGACCTGGCCCACGTGACCGAGTGCCCGATGGAATCCTCCGACCTGCTGGACCGCCAGCTCTGTTCGCTGGGGGATGATGGGGTCGAGATTCTCCTCTCCCGTGCCGGCCGGCTCCTTCTGGTGTCCAGGTCCGACTGGGCCATCACCGATCGGATCGACGCCTACGAGCATCTGGATTCGGCCCGCGTGGCCGCCGAGTGGCCGCTGCTGTCGTGGTACGAGCCCAGGCCGCTGCGGGCGCCGCCGCCCCGTTGTGGCCGGTGATTTCGTCATCCGCCGGGGGGATCCAGGCGACGAGCTGTTCCTGGTGCGTTCCGGCGCCTTCGACATCGCCCTCGAGATCAAGACCGGTGATGGCGTCTGCCATCCCACCCGGCTGGCCACCTTCGGCGAGATCGGTTTCGTGGCCCAGACGCCCCGCACCGCCGACACCATCGCCACCCGCCCCGGCGAGTGCTGGGTGCTGCACCGCAGCGACTTCGAGGCCCTCAGGGCCAGCCATCCCGATGTGGGGATCGCCCTGCTCAAGGCGCTCACCTGCGACATCGGCGCCAAGCTCAGCCAGACAAGCGTCCAGCAGACGCTGATGGAGCCCTCCTGAGCGCGGTGCTCGGCGGCTGCCGAGGACACGGGCACGCGGGTGGAGGAGGCCTGGGAGGGCTGATCATCGCCCCTGACGGAGATTGGGGACTGCGGTCTGGCTGACACCGCCAGAACTCCCTGAACGTCTTCAGGCCTGGCTCAGGCGACCGAACAGTCGCCCTTCGAGGCTCACGAAACGCCAAGGTAAGCGACGGTGGCGGGGCAGATGCCGGTCGAAGAGCGCGTCGTACTCGCGCACCGGCTGGGCGCCGCGCTGGCGCTTGAACGAACCCGCTCCACCGCTGAGACTGACCCGCAACCCGCGCCGCTGTGCCAGCAGCACCTTGTGCATAAAGGCCATCCGGTACAGACCAAGCCGCCGCGGCAATGCCTGGTCGTAGCCGACGAAGCAACCCGTCAGATAGGACCCATTCTCCATGTAAAAGCTGAAGGCATCCAGGCGGCCGCTCTGCGGTTCGCGGAACAGACTGGCGCGGAACATCGGCGTGGCCAGCATCAGCGCGAAATAGGCTGAATTGAACTGGGCATTGTGACGGCAGTGCTTCCGTATATATAGGCGCCGGTAGAGATCCGTGAGGCGCTGCAGGTCCTCCTGGCTCAGTGAGGTCTTGTCGTCACTGACCAGAAAAGGGCTGGTTTGCAGCAGGCGCAGATCCTTGCGCACATCGCTGTGGCGCAGGAAGGGGGCCGGCCGGGGATCCGACACATAGGTCACACGGGTGGTGAGCAAGCGGCAGCCGGCAGCCAGCAGATGGCTGGTCAACTCAGGTTCCAGCTCTGGATTCACGGTCCGATAGACGATCGCGTGGTCGTTGAATTCAGCTGCCAGCCAGTGGATGAGAGCCTCGATCTGGGGCTGGTTCAACCGCAGGGGGGGATTGGTGGACAACAGCCAGTTGTTGACATAGACGACCCGCTCAAGGCCCAGCCGCATCAGACCCAGCCGCATCAGACCAGCGCCAGCCTTGAGCAGGGCCAGCTGCCAAGGACGGGCCCAGCGACGGGCCTCCTCCAACGGGTAGTGCACATAGCGGCTGATCGGGGAGCAGACATCGCTGAACTCCCGACCCGCCTCCACCACCAGTACCGGGATGGTGGTGCCGAAAGCGCGGATCAGGCGCAGCTCACCACCGAGGTTGGCGCCGAAGTGGCATGGACCGCATCGAGAGAGTGCCGAGAGCAGAGGCTCCCGGTCGGCTTCGATGCGCGGATCTCCGGGTGTGATCCAATTGATCACACCAGCATCAGACGCAACCACGGATTAAGCCTCCGGCTCATGCCGGGCTAAGACTGCTCGACACGTGGGCAGCGGGGAATGGTTGACCATGATCAGGCCGCGTCTGACCACGCTGGCGGGTACTGGGACGATCAGGCCAGGACCAGCCCCGAACAGTTTAACTTCCCACTCTGGCGCCGCTACTGCGACCTCCTCCACAGCCGCTGGCTGCGCTCGTGGCTGAAGAGCCGGACCTTCACCAAGGTGCTCAAGACCGATCTGTTCGAGGAAGCCCTCGGGGATGGTCTGGCGGATGTTCTGGCGACCCTCACCCTCCCGGGCGGCGAATGCCATGGCGTGGATGTGTCCTCGGTGCTGGCGGCCCAGGCACTGAAGCGTCACCCCAGTCTCAGGGTCCACTGTGGTGATGTGCGCTGCCTACCGCTGGCCGCCGAGCAGTTCGATCTGGTCGTCTCCGATTCGACCCTCGATCATTTCGCGCATCCCGCCGAGCTCCAGAAGGCGCTGAGCGAGCTGCATCGCGTGATGGCGCCGGGAGGGCTGCTGGCCCTCACCCTCGATAACCCACAGCATCCGCTGGTGGCGCTGCGGAATCATTTCGGCGGTCCGTGGATGGGCCGAAGCGCCGTGATGCCCTACTTCGTGGGGCACACCCTGGGGTTGCGGCAGCTCTCAGGGGAGCTGCGCGCGCTCGGCTTCGAGCTGCTCTGCGATGACCACCTGATGCATGCCCCACGCCTGCTGGCTCTGCATCTGAGCCGCCTATGGCCCGCCGAGGGGCCGGCTGCCCACTGGTTTCTCCGGAGCCTGCTGGCCTGCGAGGGGCTCGCCCGACTGCCAACGGCGCGCTTCAGCGGCCACTTCGTGGCGATTCTGGCCCGCAAGCCAAAGGCGCCCGCCTCCAGCCCTTGAGCACGCTGGGCGATCATGCCCTGTTCAGGCAAGTTTCGCTCCGCTTCCGCCATGGCCGCCGCCCCTTCTGCCGCTCCCGCCACCGGCGCCGTCCGCCCCCGTACCGGCGCTGAGATCCGGGCGGCCTTCCTGGACTTCTTCGAGCAGCGTGGCCATCAGCGCGTGGCCAGTGCCTCGCTGGTGCCGGAAGACCCGACGGTGCTGCTGACGATCGCCGGCATGTTGCCGTTCAAGCCGGTGTTTCTGGGCCAGGCGCCGCGCCCGGCTCCCCGGGCCACCAGCAGCCAGAAGTGCATCCGCACCAACGACATCGAAAACGTGGGCCGCACGGCGCGGCATCACACGTTTTTCGAGATGCTCGGCAATTTTTCCTTCGGCGATTACTTCAAGAGCGAGGCGATTCAGTGGGCCTGGGAGCTGAGCACCGTGGTGTTTGGCCTTGATCCCCAGAACCTGGTGGTGAGTGTGTTCCGGGAGGACGACGAGGCTGCCGCCATCTGGCGCGAGGTGGTGGGGGTGAACCCGAACCGCATCGTGCGCCTGGATGAGGCCGACAACTTCTGGGCCTCGGGCCCCACCGGCCCCTGCGGCCCCTGCTCGGAGCTCTACTACGACTTCAAGCCCGAACTCGGCGACAACGCCATCGATCTCGAGGACGACAGTCGCTTCATCGAGTTCTACAACCTGGTGTTCATGCAGTACAACCGCGATGCGGCCGGTGCGCTGACGCCCCTGGCGAATCGCAACATCGACACCGGCATGGGGCTGGAGCGGATGGCTCAGATCCTGCAGGCCGTTCCCAACAACTACGAAACCGATCTGATTTATCCGCTGATCGAGGCCGCGGCGGCCCTGGCGGCCGTGGACTATCCCAGCCTCGACGGCCCTGGCCAGACGAGCCTCAAGGTGATCGCCGATCACAGCCGCGCCATCACCCACTTGATCGGCGACGGTGTGACCGCCTCCAATCTCGGCCGTGGCTATATCCTACGCCGCCTGTTGCGCCGTGTCGTGCGCCATGGTCGTCGACTCGGCATCGACAAGCCGTTTTTAACGGCGATGGGGGAGGCGGCGATCGCGCTGATGGCCGAGGTCTATCCCCAGCTGCTGGAGCGGCGTGAGGCGATTCTGGCGGAACTGGAGCGTGAGGAGGGCCGCTTTCTGGAAACCCTGGAGCGTGGCGAAAAGCTGCTGGCCGAGGTGCTGGCGGCGCGCCCCAGCCAGATCAGTGGTGCCCAGGCCTTCGAGCTCTACGACACCTACGGCTTCCCGCTGGAACTCACCGAGGAGATTGCCCAGGAGCATGGCCTGAGCGTGGATCTGGCTGGCTTTGAGGCCGCCATGGACGCCCAGCGTCAGCGGGCCAAGGCGGCGGCGGTGAGCCTTGATCTCACCCTGCAGGACGCGATCGAGCAGGTGGCTACCGCCCAGGCGGCCACCGAGTTCCGGGGCTATGAGCAGCTGGAGTATCCCTGTTGTGTGCTGGCGCTGGTGGTGAACGGCGAACCGGCCTCCACCGCCGTGGCCGGCGACACGGTGCAACTCGTGCTCGACACCACTCCTTTTTATGGCGAGGGCGGCGGCCAGGTGGGGGATCGCGGCCTGCTCAGCGGTGCAGGTGCCACTGGGGCTGAGGAGCTGCTCGTGACGATCGACGCGGTGAGCCGCAATCGCAGTGTGTTTGTGCACAGCGGCCGGCTGGAACGGGGCCAGCTGGCGGTGGGCGACCTGCTTCTGGCCCAGGTGGACCGGGCCTGCCGCCGCCGCGCCCAGGCGAATCACACCGCCACCCATCTGTTGCAGGCGGCGTTGAAACAGGTGGTGGATCCGGCGATCGCTCAGGCCGGGTCCCTGGTGGATTTCGATCGGCTGCGTTTCGACTTTCACTGCCCCCGGGCGGTGAGCGCCAGCGAGCTGGAACAGATCGAAGATCTGATCAATGGCTGGATCGCCGAGGCCCACGCGCTCGAGGATCAGGAGATGGAGCTCGAACGGGCAAAGGCTGCCGGCGCCGTGGCGATGTTTGGCGAGAAATACGCCGAGATGGTGCGGGTCGTCGATGTGCCGGGTGTGTCGATGGAGCTCTGCGGTGGCACCCATGTGGCCAACACCGCCGAGATCGGCCTGTTCAAGATCGTCAGTGAAACCGGCGTGGCCGCTGGCATCCGCCGCATCGAAGCGGTGGCGGGACCAGCGGTGCTCGCTTACCTGAACGAGCGGGATCAGGTGGTGCGTCAGCTGGGCGATCGCTTCAAGGTGCAGCCCAGCGAGATCATCGAGCGGGTGAGCGCCATGGCCGAGGAGCTCAAGGCCACCGGCAAGGCCCTGGCCGCCGCCCGCTCTGAACTGGCGCTGGCGAAGGCGGCGGCGCTGGCGGCCCAGGCGGAGCCGCTCGGCTCCTTCCAGTTGCTGGTGGCCCGCCTCGATGGCGTGGAGGGCGCCGGTCTGCAGGGGGCGGCCCAGCAGCTGCAGCAGCAGCTGGGTGAGGGGGGCGCGGTGGTGCTGGGCGGCCTGCCCGATCCCGCCGACTTCAACAAGGTGATCCTGGTGGCTGCCTTCGGCGCGGCGGTGGTGCAGGCGGGCGCCAAGGCGGGTGCTTTCATCGGCACCATCGCCAAACGCTGCGGCGGTGGCGGTGGCGGCCGCCCTGCCCTGGCCCAGGCCGGCGGCCGCGACGGCGCCGCCCTGCCGGCAGCGCTCGCTGAAGCGCGCGCCGCCCTGGCCGCCGCCCTGGGCTGAGGAGGCTCAGGGCGGGCCTCAGACGGCAGTGGGTGCGTCTAACGCGTGCGCAGCCGCCGTCGCCGTCGCCAGCGGGAGACGGGGCCTGGGGGCCCTGCCCGCTCAATCGCCTCCTGCAGGGGGCCCAGGCTCGCGCAGCCTTCCAGTTGCACCAGCGCCTGCAAGGCGCTGCCCACGGCCGCACGCTCGCCGGGGTGCCCCATGGCGGCCACCACCGCAGCCACCAGATCTGGGTGGCCATGGTCTGGGGTGCCAGCAGCTACCGCCGCCGCCGCAGCGCCAGTGGCTGGCTCCACCTCCCCGGACAGTGGCTGAAACCGGCAGGTGAGCTCCACGATCCAGCGCAGCCCTGCGGGCGGATGGCAGCGCCAGCCCTGCACGATCAGCCCCGCCAGATGCTCGCCGGGATCCGGCAGCAGCACCCCCGGCAGGGCTGATGGCTGCGGCGGGGCGTGCCGGGCGCTGGCGGCCTGCCCCGAGCCCAGCAGCGGCAAGGTGTGGATCTGGAGGGGCAGGCGCCCCGTGCGCACGGCCTCGCCGGCCGCCCCCTCCAGCGCACAGCGCTGCAGGGTGGCCACCGCCCGGCGCGAGGCCAGGCCAGCGAATCCGCCCGCTGCGCCCATCACCACCAGCTCCAGCCGCCGCACCGGCAAGGGCTGACCGCCGCAGCGGACCGGCCCCAGGTGGCTGGCCAGATCCCCCTGGGCCAGCAGGGTGAGGCCGTTGTGCGCGGCCGCCGCGCCGAGTTGCTTGGCGGCCCGCAGGGCCAGGCCGCTCAGCAGCCAGGAGCGCCGCTGCAGCCCCAGGCAGCGCGCCGCCACCGAACCGTCGCCGGCCGCCTTGCCCAGCCGTGCCACCGCCAGGGCGGCCAGCTCGAAGCCGGCACCGTTGTCATGGTTGAAGTCGATCAGCTCCAGCCACTCCTGCCAGCGGCGCAGGGCCAGCGGTGGTGCGGCCAGGCAGGCAGCGAGCAACCGGCGCAGCGGCGGATCGGGAGCCGGGCCGACCCAGGGGCGGATCCGGTGGGGATCAAAGACCGTCATCGGCGCCAGGCGGGCAGGGTCCACCCTGACCCAGGATGATCCCTGCACCGCTCCCAGGGGTCCCGGCCCATTGCTCCCCCGTCCATTGCTTACCCGTCTGCGGGCGATGGCTGCCACCGGCCCTGGGGCTGCTCTCCCCACCTGGCGACCCACTGCGGCGCAGGCGCTTGTGCTGCAGGCCTGTCTGCTGCCTGAGGCACCGGCCCAGACGGCCTTTCGTACCTGGGCCGGTGCCGCCGAGTCGCCGCTCAGCGATGCGGCCACCCGGCGGTTGTTGCCGCTGCTGTGGTCGCGCTGGCGCCAGTTGCCGCACACCGGCGACGCTGCGGCTGCCCACGCGGTTGTGGCGGGGAGCCTGCCCGAGGTGAAGCGCACCTGGCTGGAGAACCACCGCCGCCTCAAGGCCGCCAACGTGCTGGCTGACCAGCTGGCGGCCGCCGGTGTGCCGGTGATGCTGGTCAAGGGGTTGCCCCTGGCCCTCCAGGCCTACGCAGATCTTGGCCTGCGACCCATGGGCGACTTCGATCTCGTGGTGCCGTTCGCCCAGGCGCAACCGGCCCTGCAGGTGCTGGCCGCCGCCGGTTGGCGCCCGCTGCCCACCCCGCTCAAGCACTCCAGCCATGAAGACGGCGAGGCGCTCCTGCCGCCCTGGGCACTCCAGCCCCGTCCGCTCGAGGCGTTTGATGACCCGTTCCTGCAGGTGCGCCACAGCCATGGCTTTCGCCATGCCAGCGGCCTGGAAGCCGACCTGCACTGGTTCGTCTTTCAGGGCCAGTGCGATCCCGGTGTCGATGACGGGCTCTGGCACAGGGCCATCGCCCTGGCCTCGCTGAACCGGGCCCCCGGTTGCCGACCATCGCCGCTGCTGCTGGTGCCCGACCCGGCGGATCACCTGCTGCTGCTGCTGAGCCATGCCGCCCGCTGGGACGCGGTGCCGGCGGTGCGCTGGCTGGCGGATGCGGCCCTGCTGCTGCGCGCGGCCCCCACCCTCGACTGGGACCTCCTGCGGCTGGAGGCGCGCCGCCGCCGGCTCGCGGCCCTGGTGGCGCCGATGCTGGCGCTGCTACAGGAGCAGGCGCAGGCGGCCGTGCCCGCAGCACTGGTGCACGAGCTGGCGGCGGTGCGCCTGTCGCGGCGGGAGCGGCTGCTGGCCCCGGTGCAACCGGGCAGTCCCGACTGGCGTGGTGGCGTGGAAGAAGTGCGCTATCTCCACCGGCGCTGGCGCCAGCTGCGGCGGCGAGCGGCGGCCGGAGCCCCTGTGCCTGAGTTCCACCGGTTTGCCTGCCACGTGCTCGGGGCACCGGATCTGCGGGCGCTCAATGGCTATGCGCTGACGGAGTTGCAGCGACGTCTGGGTTGGCGCTGACGGGTGTGATCAGCGGCAGAGGCGAGAAGGTATTTTCATGTCGCTAAGGACATGAGTGATGATGCTTGAGTGTGTTGATCCAGCGGGCCGCGGTGCAGGAGCTTGGCGGCATGGTGATGCTGAGATCAGCGGATTCAAGATCAACGAACCCGATGTGATTCATCAGGCCTTCGAGGATGAGGTCGTGGTGGTGGATCTGCGCTCCGGCGCCTATTTCGGCCTCAGCGATTCCGCCACCAGGGCCTGGAAGATGGTGGGTCCCGAGGGTGTCTCCACAGCGGGCCTCGCTGCTGCCATGCGCAGCATCTGGCCCGAGTCCACTGCTGCGATCGAAGCTGATGTGTGTCAGTTCGTTGATCAGCTCCTGGCCCATGATCTGATCGTTCCCATCGCCGCCTGCCCATCGCCGTTGCCGGCGCCCGAGGGAATGGTGCCGGCCTACGGGCCTCCTGTGCTGCAGAAGCACAGCGATCTGCAGGAGCTGTTTCTGCTGGATCCGGTCCATGAGGTGGATCCAGGGGCCGGCTGGCCGAATCTGCCTGAACAGGGCGGCAGCGTGGTGCTGACGGTCGCCCCTGACCGTGAACGGCTGGTGGCCCGCACCCCCGAGCTCACGCTGCTGATTCATCGCACCACCGGCCTTTATGCCGTCCTTGACGGGGAGGCGCACTTGCTCTGGAGCCGCATCGCCAGTGGCCCTGCAACGCTGACCGCCGGCCCCTTCACCGATGCCCTCCTGCAGGCTGGCTTCGCCGTGGTGGTACCACTGGCCGACACCCCGGCGCCCTCGAGTGAGGCGATCGCCGTCGCGCCGGAGCCCCTGCCGACCCCGCCGCTGGCCCCCACCCTCCACCGCGATCTGGAGGACACCCTGCGGCCCTGGATCTCTCGCCCCCTGCCCCTGCCTGCCGCCGAGCCACTGCCGGCCCAGGTGATCACCGCCGCCTTCGACGCCTACGCCGCCGCCACGGCCGAGCGCTGCGGCACTGGCTTTGCGGAGCAGGCCTTCCGCCTCGGCGGGCGGCGCCTCGCTGTGCGCACCCTCCCCGGCCAGGACGTCGAAGCCCTGCTGCCCGCCCTGGCCCACCGGGCCGAGACGGCTCCCCACGCCCATGACGCGCCCGCCCACGCTGGCCCAGCCCACGACCCGCCAGCCCTGAGGATCACCCTGTTCACCGCCACCGAGCTGCCGGCGTCGGCGCCGTTGGCGCAGGTGCTGCTCACCCTGGCCATCAACTTTTCCGACGCGATCGGCCCCCGCGGGGAGCTGCTGGCGCTGCAGGGGTCCGGGCTCTCCGGCCACTACGACCCCGGCACGCAGCTGCTGGCGGTGCTCGACCGCGCCGGCGGCCGGGCCTGGGTGGTGAAGCGCGACGAGGCGCCGTTGCCGTTCTGGGAGGTGGGCTCGCCGCTGCGGTTCCTGCTGCACGAGTGGTTCGCGGCCGAGGGCCTGCAGTTCGTGCACGGGGCCTGCGTGGGCGGCTCCCGCGGCGGGGTGCTGCTGGCTGGGCCCGGCGGCGCCGGCAAGTCGACCACGGCCCTGCTGTGCGTGGCTGCCGGCCTGCGCTATGTGGGCGACGACTACTGCCTGGCGGACCCGGCCCGCGGCTGGATCCACAGCCTCTACGGTACCGGTAAGCTCAAGGGCCCGGAGGATGTCCAGCGCCTGCCGGCTCTGCAGGGGCAGGCCATCAATGCCGATGCGTTCGAGCGGGGCGGCACGGGCAAGGCGGTGCTACCGCTGGCCGCGCTCTGGCCCGAGCGGATGGCTGAAGGCCTGCCCCTGCGGGCGATCCTGCTGCCCCGGCTCAGCAGCGACGCCGCACCGAGGCTCGAACCCTGCTCCGCCGCTGAGCTGCTGCTCTCCCTGGTGCCCAGCACGGTGGGCAAGCTGCCGGCGGCGGATGACGGCGATTGCCGCCGCCTGGTGCAGCTGGTCGCCGGCCTGCCCGCCTACGTGCTGCACCTCGGCGCCGACCCGTCGCTGCTGCCGGCCGCGATCGAGGCGCTCACCGGCCGATGAAGGTGAGCGTGATCGTGCCGGTGCTGAACGGCGAGCGGTTCCTGCCGGCGGCGCTCGAAAGCGTGCTGGCGCAGCCCCGCCAGCTGCCAGGCCTGGAGCTAGAGCTGATCGTGGTCGACAACGGCTCCGAGGACGGCACCGTCGCGCTGGTGCGGGACGCCTTCGCAGGCCGGGTGCAGCTGGTGCAGGAGCCGCGCCGCGGCATCGCCCACGCCCGCAATGCCGGCCTGGCGCTGGCCACGGCCCCGCTGATCGCCTGGCTCGATGCTGACGATCTCTGGCTGCCGGACAAGCTGGCGCTGCAGTGCCGCTGGCTGGCCGCGCACCCGGAACTGGCCATGGTGTTCTGCCATGGCGATGAATTCAGCGACCCCGTTGGCGCCTTCCCCTGCCGTCCGGCGCAGCCGTTGCTGAGTCCCAGCGCGCTGCTGGCCCGGCGCGAGGCCTTCGAGGCGGCTGGCCCCTTCCCTGCCGTGGCCTGCGGCGAGTTCATCGCCTGGATCGGCTGGACGAAAACCCTGGCGCTGGCCTCCGGTGTGGTGGCGGAACTGCTGGTGCGCCGCCGCGTGCACGCCAGCAACACCACCCGCGCGGCCGGCGCCCTGCACGATTACGCCGCCGCCATGCACTGGCTGCTGCAACGGCGCCGCAGCCATGGCCTCGGCCAAGGCCCCGGCCAAGAGCCCAGCCAGGAACTCAGCCAAGGCCCCAGCCAGAGCCCGGTGGCCCCTTGACGGCCCTGTTGTTCAGCCCCGTGCTGCCAAGCCCCACAGGGGGTGGCTCGGCCATGCGTGCCAGCGCCGTGCTGGAGGTGCTGGCGGAGCAGGGTCCGGTGATCGTGGTGCACCTGCCGGTGTGGGGAGACCGCTCCGAGCTGTTTGATCGCCGCTGGGTGCAGCGCCACGCCACAGCCGTGCTGCGTATCACCGCCGATGAGCTGCCGCAGCTGACCGAGCGGGTGGCGGCGACGCTCAGCGCCTGTGTGCCGGATCAGCCGCTGCGCCTGATCCATGCCTTCCGCCTGGTGGTGGCCCCGCTGGCGCTGCGCTGCCTGGGGCTGGCTGCCGTCCGGCCGCGCCTGCTGCTGGATCTCGACGACGACGAATGCGCCCGCGATCTGGAGTACGCGGCGCTGGAGCAGGCCGCGGGACGGAGGGAGCGGGCCGAGCGCCTGCGGGCGGAGCGGGGTCGCATGGAACGCTTCCGTGGGCTGCTGCTGCAGCGCTTCGATCAGGTGTTTCTGGCCAATGCCGCCGACTGCCGGCTGCTGGCCAAGCGCTACCCCGACCGGTGCTTCGTGCACCTTCCCAACGTGATGCGGCCCTTACCGCCCCGAATCATGGGGATGGCTGGGCCAAGCAGGCCGGTGGCGGCCGATCCCCGCGCGCTGTTGTTTCTCGGCACGCTCGATTACCTCCCCAACGAAGACGGTGTGGCCTTCTTCGTTGATGAGGTGCTCCCCCTCCTCCGTGCCGCCGATGCCGCCATGACCCTGCGGGTGGTGGGTGTGGGCCTGCCGCCCTCCCTGGCAGGCCTCGCCGCCGTGCCGGGGGTAACGCTGGTGGGACCCGTGCCGGAGACGGCACCGGAATTCGCCCAGGCCGGGATGCTGGTGGTGCCGCTGCGGGCCGGTAGCGGCAGCCGCATCAAGATCCTGGAGGCCTTCCAGCACGGCACCCCCGTGGTGTCCACCGCCAAGGGGGCCGAAGGTCTGGCCGTGGTGGATGGCGAGCAGTTGCTGCTGGCGGACAGTCCGGCGGCCCTGGCCGCCGCCTGCCTCGCCCTCGCTGCCGATCCAACGCTGCGCCAGCGCCTCGCCACCAACGCCCGCGGCTGGGTGGAGCGCGAGCACGGGCTGGAGGCCATGGCCACGGTCTTTGCCCGGGCCATGGACCTTCCCGGTGTGGACGCTTGATGGCAGCAGATCCCCCCCAGTCGTTGATTCTTGTGGGAACCCACCACAAGACTGGCACCGTTTGGATGCAGAAGCTCTTCTCGGAGATCTGCTCTTGTTATGAATTAAAATTCTACCAAGGTGGGCAAAATGGGTCTTGATTACCCAGCTCGCTCCGTCCAGGCTGATGCGACCGCGTAGATTGGTACACATATACCAGTCAGCTCATGGCGCGCAACGGCATCCAATTTCAGAAGGGCCTCTCCTTACCGGAGTTTCAGC
>Ga0247832_1000853_pt1 | contig 59034 bp, 36 predicted proteins | sample LaCruzMarch2015__10_FD_192407 | JGI IMG/M metagenome (GOLD analysis project Ga0247832, IMG submission 192407) | Freshwater microbial communities from meromictic Lake La Cruz, Castile-La Mancha, Spain - LaCruzMarch2015_4m | ecosystem: Environmental > Aquatic > Freshwater > Lake | place: Spain... | reverse complement strand
ATAATGAATTAGTTGTTATAATATTACTAATAGCATTATTTAAATTAGTATTATTTGAAACATTCAAAGTACTACTAATTGTAACATTATTAATTGTAGTATTACCAGAAATAGTTATTAATGAAATACTTGAAATATTTAATATAGAATCATTATAATTTATAATATTATTTAATATACTATTTCCAGAAACATATAATATACTATTAATAGTTGAATTATTTAAAATAACATTATTTGGATAATTAAATGATGAATTTATAGTAATATTTTGTATATTTACGTTATTTAAGTAACTATTATTTGATATATTGAAATTTGAATTAATAGTTATATTTTTGAAATAACTATTATTAGATATATTTAAATTTGATAATATAGTTATATTATTATTAATTAAATTATTAAATATTACATTAGTTAAATTTAAATTTGATAATATAGTAGTACTATTTAATATTGTTGTAGTTGATACATTTAATAATGATGTTATTGTTAAATTATTTAATGATATTAAAGGAACTACTAAACTTGAATTAATAGATATATTATTAAAAATACTATTTTGTAATATAGATAAATTAGTTAGATATACATTATTTGATTGTAAATTATTTAATTCTATATCATTTCCAACTAAATTAGATAATATAGTTATATTTTTTAATATTGTCAAATTACTTAGATTTGCATTATTTAATATTGCATTATTAACAAATAAATTAGAATTTATTGAAATATTAGTATTAGTTAAAATATTAAGTATACCATTACCAGAAATATTTAAATTACTACTATTAGTTAAATTGTAAAATAGAGCATTATTTAATACACTTAATTCAGTTATATAAAGTGTATTATTTAATATAGTATTATTTAAATTACTATTTCCACTAATATTTAAATTAGAATTAATTGTAATATTTTTAATAATTGAATCTAATTGTATATTTATAAAATTACTATTTATAGTATTAAAAGATGCTATATTAATATTATTTAAATTACTATTAATAGTAATATTATTAAATATTATATTATTACTAAATAATGAATTAGTTGTTATAATATTACTAATAGTATTATTTAAATTAGTATTATTTGAAACATTTAAAGTACTACTAATGGTAACATTATTAATTGTAGTATTACCAGAAATATTTATTAATGAAATACTTGAAATATTTAATATAATATCATTATAATTTATAATATTATTTAATATACTAGTTCCAGAAACATATAATATACTATTAATAGTTGAATTATTTAAGATAACATTATTAAGATAATTTAATGATGATTTTATAGTAATATTTTGTAAATTTACGTTATTTAAATAACTATTATTTGATATACTTAGATCTGAATTAATAGTTATATTTTTAAAATAACTATTATTTGATATATTTAAATTTGATAATATAGTTATATTATTATTAATTATATCATTAAATATTCCATTAGTTAAATTTAAATTTGACAATATAGTTGTACTATTTAATATTGTTGTATTTGATACATTTAATGAAGATGTTATTGTCAAATTAGTAGTTAATAAATTATTTACTAATAAATTATTTATTATATTTAATGATGATTTTATAGTTACATTATTTAAATTTAAATTATTTGTAATTAAAGAGGTTGCAGTTAAATTTAATATATTTACATTATTTAAATAACTAATACCGCTAATATTTAAATTAGATAAATTAGTTATATTATTTATAATTGTATTATTAGAAATAAATAATGAATTAACTGTTATATTAGTATTATTAACATTTAATAAATTTGATAATCCAATAGTATTAAGATTATTTAAAGTTGCATTATTTAATATATTAAAGTTATTTTGTATTATAGTATTAGATGATACATTTAAATCTGATAAAATAGAAATATTATTAAATATAATATTTGTTGCATTAATAGAATTACAAGTTATAATATTATTATTAATAATATTATTTAATATTGTATTATTTGATATATTTAAATTAGAAAGTAATGTAATATTATTAAATAAACTATTACTTGATATATTTAATGATGAATTAATTGTTAAATTATTAATTAATATATTATTTATAAATAATGAATTAAATGTTGCATTATCTATAATAATATTATTAAATGAATTATTAAATTGATTATTAGATTGATTAATAAAATTTGTATAAATTGTATTTGAATATATATTATTAAAAAAATTATTTTGATTATTTAAATAATTATTATACAATGTATCAATATTTATATTTGAATTAATAAATAAATTTGAATTTATTGTAACATTATTTAAGATACTTGTATTTGATACATATAAATTTGAATTGATTGTTGTATTTATAAAAATAGATTCACTTAAATTAGTTAATGTATTATTAATTGTAACATAATTATAATTAATATTTGCATAATTATTTAAATTATTTTGTAAATATTTTAATTGATTATCTAGGTATTGTTTTGAAGTTAATACATAATCAGAATTACTATTATTACTAATATTATTAACTATAGGTAATGAATTTAAATTACAATTATCTAAATATATTGAAGATAATATTGTACTATTATTAATTAATAATGAATTATTTGTATTATAAATATTATTTACATTAATAGTGTTACTATTTATTATAATAGAATCACTTGAAATATTATTAACTGTTAAATTATTACTAAATAAATTATTACAATTAAGATTTGATAATATACTTATATTATTAAATATAGCATTATTATTAAATAAATTATTAATATATGTATTATTTAGTATACTGTTATTTAATACAGTTAATGTAGACATTATATTTAAATTATTAATAATACCATTATTAATAACTAAAGAATTTGTAGTTATTAAATTTAATATTGAATTATTAGATATATTTAATGATGAATTAATAGTTAAATTATTTAATATAACATTATTAAAGATACTTGTATTTGATACATTTAAATATGAATTTATAGTAGTATTATTTAATATATTATTTAAACTTGATAATTGAGTATTAATATTATTATACTTTAATATAGCATTAATATTAATTAAATTATTTAATATACTTAATGAACTAATATTTAAATTAGAAATTATTGTAGTATTATTTAAAATACTATTTGAACTAATAAATAAATTATTCCCTATAATATTATTAAAAGTTATATAATTTAATGTATTTAAATTATTAATAATAGTATCATTTAAATTTGTGAAACCAGATATTAGTAATGGCGAACAAATAGTTACATTATTTAAAATATTTGATGATAAATTACTAGTATATAATAATGAATTTATAGTAATGTTATTTACTATATAATTTAAATTATTATAATTATTATCAAAATATAATTTATTACAAAGCTGATTATCATCAGATATTATAGATAAATCATTAAGAGTAGGTATATAATTAAAAAAAGTATTTCCTGATATATTTAATATTGATATATTAGTAATATTATTAAAAATAGCATTATTTAATATTGACAATGATGTTACAATATTAATATTATTTATTAAATTATTAGTACTACTTATATTATTAACATTTGCATTATTTAATATTGTATTATTAGATACATTTAAATTATAAAAATTAGAATTATGTAATAATGAATTTTGTAATATTAAACTATTAATAGTTACATTATTTAAAATAGTATTATTTGATATATTTATATTATTTGTTATAATATTTTTATAAGAATCATTACTATTAATATTTAATAATTTATTAATAGTAATATTATTAATATTACTATTATTTAAATATGATATATTACTTACATATAATGATGATATTATTGTTGTATTATTATTAAAAATAGTATTTCCTGAAACTAAATAATTAAAATTCTTATCTATAGTTGCTATATAAGAATTAACATTATTTGACATATTATTTGTTTTTATTGTAAATAAAGAACCATTATGATTAGTTTTTATATATGCTATATTTGAATTACCAGTAATAATTAATCCAGAATTATTATTATTAGAATTTAAAATTAAATTATTAGTTATTGTTATATTTGAATTAAATAATATAGTATTACTTGTAATATAAATATTATTATTACTAAAAATAATATTAGGTGAATTAATATTTAATAAATTACTGTTAATTTGATTAACATTTAAATTATTTAATAATAAATTATTACTATATAAATTATTTGCAATATTTAAATTTGAATTTATAGTAGTATTATTTAATATGGTATTATTTAAAATATTAATACTATCTTTTATTAATGGAGTTGTCATTAAATTATCTAAATTATTTATAATATCAATAGAATCATTAACAGATACATTATTATTTAAATATATTTTTTCAGCTTGAATATTAGAAGATAGTGTTAATGAACCTAATAATAATAAACTTGAATTAATATTTAATTTATTATTATCATATATAAGTGTATTATTTATATTATTTACATTTGAATCAATACTAGTATTTATTAGTTTATTATTAATTATTGATAATATATCACTTAATTTAGTAAATTTATTATAAATTATATCATTATTAATTATAATATTATTAGATGTTAAATTATAAGTAAACATATTATTACTAATAATTGTATTTGATGAAATAAATTTTGAATTTAAATTATTTGTATTCATATTTACAGAATATAATGATGATAATATTGAAACATTATTTAAAAAATTATTTTGATTACTATTTAAATTTGATAAAATTGTAACATTATTTAATAAATTAGAATTACCAGAAATATTAATATTATTATATAAATCTAATAATAATGGTAAACTTTCTAAATTATTAGGTGGTTTAATTAAAAAAGTAGTAGCATTATAATTAGTTTTAATATAACCAGTTAAATTATTAGTTTTTATAATTAATCCAGAATTATTTCCAATTGGTTGATAACTATTAGTAGTTTCATTTAAAATATATACTTTATCAGATAAATTAAATGTTGTAGGTGAAATATTTTTTTCAGAATTATTATATATAATAATATTATTATAATTATTTCCAATATTTATAATATTATGTGGATTAGTTAAAGATCTATTTATATGATTTATAATACTATTTCCATTTAAATTATAAATATAATTAGTATTAATATTATTAGCAAATAATGTATTTATTGTTATATTATTACAATAAATATTATTTGTTAATAAAGTATTAATAGTTATATTATTATTAATAATTGTATTATTATTAAAATTTATTATATTATTACTTAAATTTAAATAATTAACTTTATTAATTTTAAAAAAAAGATTATTATTATTTAGACCAATATTTAAAGATGAATTTTTATTTTCCATATTAAAACTAGTTTCTGATTCTAATTGATTATCTAAACTTTTAAAACTATTTCCTATTGATAATTTATAATTAGATGCATTAATTAAAGAATTAGAATTTATCATTATTATTATTATTATTATTATTCAGATTTTTTTTAATTAAGATTTATAAATTTTAATTAAAAAAAATTATAAAATATACTTTAATTTTACATAATCTAACAACCATCCTTTTAATTTTATTTCATTTAAAATATTATAAAATTCAATTATTTTTTGTGTATTGCTATTTATTTTTAATAATTCTTTATATAATTTTAATGCAATATCATCAGAATCATTATAATTAATATTATACTCATAAATTTTATCAATAATTTTAGAATAATATTTTGTATTAATTATTTTTTTATTTTCGATAGGTTCTATTATACTATCTTCTAAACCTGGAGGAGGTTTATATAATTGTTTACTATCATAACATTTTAATTTACTCCATAAATGTTTTGGTAATTCTACTAGATTTATATTAAATTCATGCAATGTAGATATTTTTCGTTTTTTAGGTAATATAAGTTTCCATCCATCTGCTAATTCTGTTTGTGTTAATGGTGATACAATAATATCTTCATTTGGTTGTAAATTATCAGTATATATTTTGCTAACAACAAATTGACCTAACTTCAAATGACAATTATTTTTATTTTTTTTATTAACTTGACCAGACATCTCAACTGACATATTAACTTTTTATAAAAAGTTAATCTTTAAATAATTAATTTAATTAATTATTTTTAATTTATATAAATATTAATTTATGGAATTTCTGTATAACTAAGAAGAGTACTAGTAGGATCAGGATCAGGATTAGTATTATAATTAGTAATAAGTTTATCAAAATTTTGACATATTCGTTGATTTATTTTAGTTATTGATTTATCAGTACTTGGATCATTAGTTGGATTAGCATCATTAGTAATAAATACACCTGATTTATAAACTAAAGCAAATCTAGCTTGATATCCAATTAAATTACATTGAGGTGTAAAATCAAATTGTGAAATAAATATATTATTATTCGTATATCCAATTTGAAAATCAAAAGGTACATTTAGAGAATTAACTATTATTTTGCTATTATTAGTAGTTGTATCGATAATATAAGGATCTTTTATTATAATGTTACCAGTAATAATATTACCATTTTTATTTAAAAAAGTAATATATAAATTTTTATTATTATTATAATAAAATTTAATAAATAAATTATTATTTATAGTATTGCCGTCTCCTGTAGTTAGTAATGTATCACATATATCTATACTATTAAAATTTAATAATATATTATATATAGATAAAATATATTTAGTATTATTATATATAATATATAATGGATTAGTTGATGTTCCAAAATAATTTTGATTTTTGTTAAATTCAAATGTATTAGTATTAATATTATCTGTTTTAAATAATAAACATATTTGTAAACTACTTATTGGATTAGATAAATATGGGTTAGAGGCTGGTCTTATTATATCACCATATTTTTTATTTATAGAGTCACACGTTATAGATTTAGTAGTAATATCATTAAAATATTTAAAATTATTAATAGTATATGTGTTAGAAGGTGTTAAACCAATAATATTTGATCTAGTTAAATTATTTAACATATAATTTGAGTTTATATAGGTTAAATAATTAGATATCATAGTATAATCATTTTTATCCAATAATTCATTTATTTGAATAAACAATTCAGGAACCGTTGCATCATGATTAGTTATTTTATAGGGATTGTAAGCGTTAATGCCGGTGAATACTATATTTGATAAATTAATGTAAATATTCCAAGATTGATTAAAAGTTTTAATACTATTAAAATATGGATAACTATTTGTAGCAGTATAATTATTTAATACAGTATTAGGAATAAATAAAGATAAATTATCTAAACGATTCTTATAACCATCCGAATAATATTGTGACCAGCCTCCTGCAAGACTTAATATATTATTATTATTAGTATACCATGTAATATTATTATTAATAGTATCTGGTTTAGTCAAATTACTAAAAGTAGTAAAATTATAATATAATGGTGAATACTGCACATTTCTAAAATCTGTGCCAATTAAGTCTAAACTCATTCCATTAAAATCCATAACATTTGATATACTATTATTCCAAGCAGGATGATTATAATATTTATTATTAATATTTTTATTATATGTATCATAAGTAATTAAATATTGATTACCATTAATATCATTAATATAATTATCCATATTGTTATTAGTTACGTCAGAATATCCTTGTGATGTTAGATCACTTATAAAACTCAATATAGGATATTGTAAACCTATATTAAAAATAGGAGGAGGAATTATTATACTTAGTCTATTATATTGTATATTTGCTGTTTTCATTGCATATAAAGTATAAGTTGGTAATCCTGCTGATTGAGCTTCTTCTTTATTATTATATGTTTTTATATTATTTATATTAACATTATTTAATTGTATTAATGAAGATATATTAAATGTTGATAATAATGTTAAGTTATTATTACAAAAAAGATTATTAATATTTAATTCGGATGTTGTTGTTAATATATTTATACTATTAATACTATCAATATCAAATATTGTATTTAATGCACTTAAATTAGTATTACAAGTAATATTATTTAGTATTGTATTTCCAGATATATTTAAATTTGATAAAATAGTTAAATTATTATTAAATATTGAATTTTGAGAAATATATAATGCAGATTTTATAGTTAAATTATTAAAATTAATTATATTATTATTTGAATTTAAATTTAAATATGAATTTATAGTTATATTTTTACAATATAAATTATTTAAATTAATTAATGAATTATTATTAGTTACATTTAAAAATGAATTATTACTTACATTATTAAATAGTGAATTACTGTTATTTAATAATGATGATAATATAGTTATATTATTAGAATTTAAATTATTAATATTAGATAAATTTGATACATTTAATGAACTATATATAGATATATTTTTAAATAAACTATATGATGATACATTTAAATTTGAATTAATTGATACATAATTATTAAAAATACTTTTAGAACTTTGATATAAATTTTGTATATTTATATCATTTAATATAGATTTTCCAGAACTATATAATAAATTATTAATTAAAATATCTGAATTAAAATTTGATGTATTAGATATATATAATGAAGATATAATAGTTGTATTATTTAATAGTATTGATGTATTTGATGATATATTTAAATTATTTATAATAATATTATTAAAATTTGTAGTACCTGAAATCATTAAACTTGAATTAATTATTGTATTATTTAATATACTACTCATAGTACCTATTACAAAATTATTAGTTACACTAAAATAAGAACATATTGATATATTATTATAAAAATTATTTTTAATATCAGGTTTATCATTAATAAATGTAGCGTAATTTTGAGTTATTATCATATTAGGTAATATAGTTGCATCATCGATAGTTGAGTTATTAATAATTGGTAAATTATTAAATATAGTTTGACCTGTAACAGATAATGATGAATATATATTTAAATTATTACTAGATAAATCATTATTAATATATAAATTACTATTTATAGTTGTATTATTAATATTACAATTATTTAATATTGATAATGATGAATTAATAATACAACTATTATTAAAAATACTATTATTATAAATATTTAATAAATTACTAATAGTAGTATTCATAATACAATTATTTAAATCACTATTATTTGATACATTGATACAAGAAACAATAGTTGTATTATTTAATGTTGTATCATATAATGTAGATGATACTGATATATATAATGATGAATTAATAGTAATATTATTTATATTAACATTATTAAAATTAGATAAATATGAACAATTTAAATTTGAAATAATGGTTGCATTATTTGAATAAATATTATTAGACATTAATGTATTTGAAGATATTGAATTTAAGATACTATAACCGGATACTAATAAATTTGAATAAATCGTTAATGTATTAAATATAGCGTCAGTTCCTATATTTAAATATGTATTTAATGTTAAATTATTTAAAAATCCTGAATTTGAATTTAAATTTTTAATTATTGTATCATTTAATATTGTATCATTATTAAATAAATTACTAACTATAGTCATATTATTTCCAATAATATTATTACCATATAATGATGATAATAGTGTACTTTTATTATAAAATATTGAATATCCAGATACTATAAAATTATTATTTATATCATATTCAGCAATTATTTCTTCATAATTATTTTGAGGAGCTTTAATAATATATGAGTTATTAGTATCAGTTGAAGTCATAATATAACCATTATTATTTATATTATTAGTCCAAATTTTAATTCCTGATGAACTATTATTATTACCATAATTTATTGTAATTTTTGGATTTTGAACATTAATATGAGTAGGATTTATAATATTTAATGAACCAAATATTGATAGATAATCAATATTTGGTTTTGGATTACCAATTTGAATAGAATCGCCAGAAATCATTATAGAATTAGAACTTATATTATTAACATATAAATTATTTTGAATAGTTATATTATTAAATATTGTCATTCCAGTATTATTTAATGTTGAATTTATAGTAACACTATTTAAAATAGTATTATTATTATTATTTAAATTTTTAATAGATATATTATTATTAAAAATACTATTATTATTAAATATTAATATAGGTTCATTTATAATATTATCTATAATAGTTAATCTATTATCATAATTACTACTATTAGTATATAAATTAGAATTAGTTGTTAAATTATATACTAATAAACTTTCATAAAAATTAGCAATATTATCATTTATATCAAGAATATTATTTATATTATTTATATTTTGATTATAATTAAATTTATTAGATATTTGATTATTAATATCATTAATATTAGTATCTAAATTATTATTATTTAATATAATATTTTTAAAATTAATATTATTAGAATTTAAATTATTAGTTATAATATTATTTGTATTAATATTATTTGAATTTAAACTAGATAAATTTACTGAATTATTAATATCTAAACTATTTGTATTTAAACTATTTGTATTTAAACTATTAGAATTTAATAAAGATAATATTGTAATATTATTTAATATACAATAACTTGATATATTTAAAATAGAATTAATACTCATATTTTTATTTATAGTAGTAAATCCAGATATATTTAAATTATATGTATTATCAAATACTGTAATTGGATATATATTATTATTTATTTGTATTTGAAACTCAGTTGCATCATTATTAGTTAATAAATTAATATTATTAGAATTATTATTAGTAACTATTTTAAATCCACAATTATTGCCTAACATTTGCAATGACATTGTATCTGCTGGTTCATTTAAATTTAATATGTTATTATAATAAGTATTAGTTACACTTATTTTATTAGTTTGACCTATAAAATAAGTAGTAATATTATTATTTCCGATTGTTAAATCTTTATTATTATTTATTAAATTTATATTATTATTTGATATTATTTTATTACATGTTAAAATACTATTATTATTAATTAAATTAATATTATTTGTATTAATATTATTAATACTAGAATTAGAATTTAAATTTAATAAATTTAATGAATTACTATTAAAATTTTTAATCTCATTATTATTTAGTATATCATTTAATAATAATTTATTAATAATTAAATTACTATTAAAAGTAATATTATTATCAGATATATTAATTTTATTTAAATTAAAATTAATATTAAATTTATTATTATTTAATTCAAAATTAACAATATCTTTTGATGAATCTAAATTAGGTTGAACTGATAATATTAATTTTGATATATCAGTTTCTTTATTTAATGAAGAAACAGCATTTTTTATAGATGATTTTTGATTTAATAAATCAGTTATTAATAATATTTTTTCATTAAAATCATTAGAATTCATATTATTATATTAATATATAATATTATTTATATATTAATATAAATTTTATTAAAAATATAATAAATTATGAGGTCATTTTAATCCATAATGAACCATCAACCGTACTATAAAATATTGTACCCACACTAGGTGCAGGAGTACTTGGAATAATAGTACTAGTATTATTTATAGGATTAGTAGTAGTACTATATGGTAAATTTAAAATTATATTTCCATTTAAAGTTGTATTACCCGATACATTAAAATTATTTAAAACAATAGTATCGCCATTAATTATTGTATTACCACTAACATTTAAATTTGAGTTTACTGTTAAATTAGTTATTAATGCATTATTTAAATAATTATTAGAATTTGAATATAAATTTGATGTTATAGTTATATTATTTAACATTGAATTACCAGATACATATAAATTTGATAATAATGTAGTATTTCCATTTAGTAGTGAATAACTAGAAACATATAAATTTGATAAATATGTTGCATTATTTATTATTAAATTATTACAATTTAATATAGAATTAATTGTAACATTAGTAACTATTATATTATTAAGATAACTATCTCCAGATACATTTAAGTTACTTAGTATCGTAACATTATTATTAAATATACTAATACCACTAACATATAAATTTGAATTTATTGTTAATCTATTATTAATTATAGTATTATTTAAATTAGTTAATCCTGATACATTAAGATTAGATAATATAGTAACATAATTTAATAAACTAAATCCAGATACATTTAATGAACTATTTATACTAATATTATTAAATATACTATAACCAGATACATTTAATATACTATTTATACTTACATTATTAAAAATACTTGAACCACTTACTACTAAATTAGAATTAATTGATACATTATTTAAAAATGATTTATTTGATACTGATAAATCATTAATAATTGCATTATTAATAATAGAATAACCAGATATATTTAAATTAGAATTAATAGTTACAATATTATTAAAAATAGTATTTCCAGATACATTTAATGAACTCATTATAGTCATATTACCATTAAATGTTGTATTTCCCGAAACATATAATATAGAATTAATAGTAAGATTATTATTAATAATACCGTTACTAAAATTTAAATTTCCTATTAATTGTGATTGAACATAATTTTGAGTAGCTAATTGTTTACCAGTTCCATCTGATATATCATTTATTATAATAGGTAAATTATAAAATGTAGTTGTATTAGAAACATTTAAATTTGATAATATAGTAGTATTGCCATAAATAATAGTATTGCTAGATACATTTAAATTAGATTTAATTGTTAAATTACCATTAATTATTGAATCTCCAGATATATTTAAGTTTGAATTAATAGATACATTACCAAAAAAATAACTATTTCCAGATACGTATAATGATGATTTTATTGTTAAATTATTAATATTTACATTATTTAATGTTGTTAAATTAGATACATTTAAATTTGAATTAATTGTTACATTATTAGTAAATAATGTATTATATAATTGTGATAAACCAGATACATTTAAATTAGAATTTATTGTTAAATTATTTGCTATTGTTTTATTTAATGATGTATTACCACTAACATTTAATAAAGAAGTTATTGTAATATTATTAAATATAGAATATGAAGAAATATTTAAAAATGATTTTACAGTTATTGAATTAAATAAAGAAGTATTAATAACATTTAATGATGATAATATAGTAGTAGTACCCATTATGTTTGTATATCCTGATACATTTAAAAATGATAATACAGATAAATTATTTAAAATACTATTATTAGATACATTTAAATTAGTATTAATAGATATATTATTAAATATAGCTTTTCCTGATACATTTAATGTTGACATTAAAGTTAAGTTATTAAATAAACTAAAACCAGAAATATTTAATGATGATAATAATGTAGTACTATTATATAATATTGTAGATCCAGTAATATTAAAATTAAAATCTGTATCAAATGTTGCTATATAATTCTTATTTATTTCATTTGGAGTTTTAATATAAAATCTAGTAGCTGATTCATTAGTACCAATAAATCCAATGTTAGTAGGTATATTAGAATATATATTTATACCACAATTTGATCCATTGCCTACTCCAGTATTATTTACAGCATCGTAATTTATATTTAAAACTGGATTATTAATATTTAAAAAATCAAAATCTATGTATTTAGTAATACCAGGTATAGTAACAGTCGATGTATTTGATCCAATTGTTATATTATCTGCATCAATAATAATATTATTACCATTAATATTATTAACATTTAACATTCCATTTATTATACAATTATTTAATACACTATTACCTGATATATGTAATGTTGAATTAATAGTTACACTATTTAATATACTTGAACTAGATACTATTAATGATGAATTTAATGTTATATTATTATTAAAAATAACATCTTGATCATAAGTTAATGGTTTACCAGATACAGATGATAAATTTAAAAATGTTTCATAACTTTGTAATTTATCATTTATGGATACATTTCCATTATTTGTATATAAATTATTTATATATAAATTAGAATTTACTGTTAAATTACCATATATTGCTAAACTAGAATTTATATTATTTATTTGAGAAGTATTATATAATTGAAAATTATATAAATTAAATGTATTAGTATTGTCAAATGTAGTTGTATTTAAAATATTACCAATAAAAATTAAACTTGTTGTTACAATACTAGATGTTGTAAATATAAATATAATATCATTAAAATCATTATTTAAACTATAATTAGTTGTTATTTTATCACTTAAATTAGATATATCAGCATAAGATACGCTAAAATTATTATTTGATGAATTCTCATATTTTACTTTAAATTTTAATATATATTTAGTATTATTAATTAAATTATTATTATTATCTTTTAATATCATAAAATAATCAAACATATTAGATTCAGTAATATTTATCTTATTTAAAGTTAATCTATTAACAATAGTATTAGAATCTAAATACATTGATGTTTGTATTGGATTTCCAATTATAGTATGTGATACAAAATTTATATTTGAATTAGTATACCAATTTGTTATTATATTTGAATTAAATGCAATATTATTACAAGATAATGTATTATTTATATTTACTAAATTTGGAGTTGATGTTAATTTATTATTTAAATTTAATTGTAAATTAGATAACATAGTTGTTAAGGATGTATTTAAATTATAATAAATATCATTATTACAAATTAAAGTATTAACAGTACAATTATTATTAATAAAAATATTATTAGTTGAAATATTATTACAATTTAATGAAGATAATATTGTAGTAATTCCTTTTATAATTAAATTATTAGAATTGATATTATTAAAATATGATAATCCTGATACATTTAATGAAGATAATACTGTTACATTAGATAAAATAGAATATCCAGATACATTTAATGACGATAAAATTGTTGTATTTTTATAAATTAATGTATTACCAGTAATATTAAGATTATATTTATTATCAAAAGTTGTTATAATACCTTCATTTCCAACAGGTGGTTTAATTAAAAATTGGGTTGCATTATTATTAGTTTTAATATAACCATCTGAATTATCAGTACTTTGAATATTAATACCACAATTAGCACCAGTATTACCACCCTCTAATATTATAAATGGATTTGTAATATTATTAACTGAAAATTGAACATTTTGTAAATTTCCTAAAAGATTTACATTATCATTTCCATTACCAATAGTAATAGTATTATTATTATTATTATAATTTATAATAGAATGTCCATTTAAATTATTTATTGTATTTGTTTGAATATATCCTGTAGTATTTAAATTACCATTTACATTTATATTATTATTAACATTTAAATTAGTAGTTGACATATTATCTATTTTTGCAATTCCTGTAATTATTGCACTATGTGCATTAAGTGATGGTAAATTAACATTATCAGTTAATATAGTTAAATTAGTATTATCAAATTTAATTAATTCATTATTATTTAAACTTATATTAAATAAATTGTCATTTAAACTTAATGATGAATTAGAAGATTTTGTTGAAAATAATAATGATGACACAGATGTATTATTTTTTTGTAATGATGATAACCCATCTGTTATTGATGCTTTTAAACTTAATACATTTAAAACTGTTTCTATTGAATTATTCATATAATAAAAACATTTAGATATATTTTTATATATATTTATTATATTATTATATTATTATATTATTATATTATTATATTATTATATTATTATATTATTATATTATTATATTATTATATTATTATATTATTATATTTTATAATAAATCTTTTATTAAAATATTTGTTTGTATATTTGAAAAACATTGATGCATATGTAAATGATCAGGATGAATAGTAGAAGTTTTATTTAATGTTCCAATATAATTATATTTATATATTAAAGTATTTACATTTGAATAAATAGTATAATCTGATACTCCTATTTTTTGTTTAAAATAAAAATTATTAAAATTAAAATCATATACAGCAACATTTTTTATTATTTTTTCAATACCTTTTCTAGTTATTATATATGCTGCTGTACCACCAACTCCATTTTGTGGTTTCCAAGGTGTATATAATAATTCTAATTCTTCATAAAATGTTTTATATATCATTAAAATATCAAATTCAGGTGATTCATTAATAATATCTTTAATAGTTTTATCAAATAAAAATAAATTTTCTAATGATATATCATCTTCACATACTAAAAAATAATTACCTGATAAATTATTTAAATAATTTATTGAAAGTAAATGTGATAAAGTACAACAAATCTCATAATTATTTATATCTATTGATATATCTGCTTTTGTATAATCACTTAGTTTACCATCTATAGCAGGTATTCTTATATTAGGTATATTTATTTTACTTAATAAATTTTCCATATATAATCTTCTATCAAAAGATCTATCTAAATTAATCCATATAATATAATCAATACCAATTAATTTTTTATAATCAATATTTATAATATTATATAAAAAATCTAATTCAATATTTTCATTAATATTATATATTAATACATAATCATTAATATTATAGGTTTCATTCTCTTGAATTGTATATATATTATTTAAATTAATATAGTTATTTTGATAAATATTATTACATATATTTATTAAATTATTTTTAATAAATACTTTTGCATTATTTGTATTTTTTGATAATAAAAAATTAGTAATTATTAATTCTTCATTTAATAATATATTTATATTTATTTTTAATATATTATTAATATCTATATATAATCCTCCATAATTATAAATATACCAATATTTAAATAAATAATTTTTATAATAATCTAAATTAATTTTATTATATAATTTATAAATTAAATTATTAGTTTTTAATAAATCTTCCATTTCAGGTTCATTATAAAAAATATAATTTATATCAGGTATTAATATTAAATTATTTATTATACAATAATAATCATTTAAATTCATTATATTATTTTTATAACTTTGTATTAAATTAAAATTATAATTATTATGTAAAATTTTATTTATTTTATATGTTGGAATAAATAAAACTATTTTTTTATTTAAATCTTCATTAAATATTAATATATTATATTTATAATCATTTACTTCTATATTTATTAAATCATAATTAGGTATATTATTATAATATGTAATTATTAATATTACTGTAGTATCATTATAATATTTAATATTAATATATTTATTATTATCATTATAGTTATTATTATTTACATTATATAATAAATTACGAATAGGTATATTATTTTTAATTATTGGATTAGTATATTTAATTGTAAAAGTTGATTTTTGATTTTTTATATCTAAATACATTTTACTAGTATTATTATTTGATACTAATTCAATATTACCTAATTCAATATTAATTGAACAACTATATAATTCTAATTTATATAATGATTCAAATCTATATGAATATGATTTGTTTAAATTAAATATAACATTATTAGAATTATTAGTATTATCATAAAAAATATAATTTAAATTATTATTTATATTTACACAAATTGCATCACACTCATATAATTGATAACATAATTCATACATTAATGTCATATTTAAATTAGGATCAAATTTATTATTTATAAATATTAATTTATCAGATTGTTTTATAATATTATTTAATGATAATAAGTTATTACCATAATTTATTATTATATTAGTATCAATTAATTCTAATTTATTTAAATTAAAATTAGTTGGATTAATAATATTATAAATTATTAATTTTGGTTTTAATATTTGATTTTTTAATTTATTTAATATATTATTGAATAAATCATTATCTAATAATAAATCTTCCTCATATAAATTTATAATTATTATTATATTTGATTTTTCTATTAAATTATTATAATCTAAATATGATATATTATTATTTTTAATATAATAAATATCATTATTTATATTAAATATATCTGTTATATTATTAAAATTAATTATATTATTAATATCACTTTTAATAATATAATTATATTTATGTTTATTTTCTATTTTAGATAATAATAAATTTTTATCTGATAAATATAATATATCATTATTGACTTTATCAATAACAGGTTGAATAGATAAATCAGTATTATCTATTATAATATAATAAATACTTGTTATATTATAAAAAGTATCATAAATTTTTTTTAAAATATAATATTCATCATTATTATTTATACATACTAAATTTAAAAATAAATTATTTATCATTATTTAAATAATATAAAATATTATTTAAATAAGTTATATAAAAAAAAATTGAAAAATATTTAATTTTGATGTTTCATAATTACATTACATTACCGTAGCCATTTTGGTGGTTAACCACCAACTAGTAGTACATTTTTGGATATTGTAGGTCCAAGATGGATACATCTAGTGGCTTGAAACGTCAGGAGGTTCACTCTCAGGACCCAGCACCAAGGATCAAAAAGCGTAGGACATCATCACCGACTTCAAAATGCAGGAACCTGTCTCCTGCCCCCAATTCTCCTGTTGCAACCCACAGAGATCCTAATCGGTCTCCTCCCCGGGCTCCAAAACCTCAGAGAGAAGATGATGACCTCCTACATGTTCAAAATAACACATTTCTGCCTCGAATTCTGAATTTTTTTGGATTATAATTAAGAATCAGAGTATTCCTTTGGTACTCTTGCATTCTTCAGAGTATTCCTTTGGTACTCTTGCATTCTTCAGAGTATTCCTTTGGTACTCTTGCATTCTTCAGAGTATTCCTTTGGTACTCTTGCATTCTTCAGAGTATTCCTTTGGTACACTCTTCAGAGTATTCCTTTGGTACTCTCTTCAGAGTATTCCTTTGGTACTCTCTTCAGAGTATTCCTTTGGTACTCTCTTCAGAGTATTCCTTTGGTACTCTCTTCAGAGTATTCCTTTGGTACTCTTGCATTCTAATTTAAATTTTTAAATTATTAATGTTTATTATTACAGTTATTACAAATACTAGTATTACTATATTCATTACACATAAAACATTTAGAATTATTTAGATTAGTATGTTGAGTTTTTAATTCATTTGTATTATCAATACTTCCTCCTTTTTTTAATTCTAAATATTTATTTTTATATTTTAAATATTTATTATTATACATTTATATATATTAATAAAGATTTTAATATATAAATTATAATAAAAATTGAATATTATATATATTAATTTATTAAATATATAATATGTTTACCGTATTCATTTTTGCTCAAGTTTTATAATGTTAGTTTATTTTTGGTTAAACTAAAAATAAACTAAAAAGCTCTGCTTGCCACAGCTTTAAGTTTCATTATAATATGAATTCAAATTATTATTGTAATCATATTTACATGTATAATCCATATATAAATAATGAAACTAATATGGATAATTCTCAGATTGTAAATAAACCAACACAAAATATTGGTTCTAGAATTAATCCGTTAGGATTAATTGTACAACCAACACAAAACATTGGTTCTAGAATTAATCCATTAGGATTAATTGTACAAGTTATAAATAAACCAAATAATAATATAAAAAGGAAACAAATCTCTCAAAACATTAAACTTTCAGATTCAAATAAAATATGTTATGATTGGGCTAAAAATAGTATTTGTAATAATAAAGATTGTAACTTAAATCATGGTGAAAAATATAATTTTCGTAAAGTAAATTGTAAATATGGTGATAAATGTATATTAAATGGAAAACTTTCAAATGCATTAGGTGTAAATATGTGCTGTTTTAAACATGATAATAATTTTAATAAAACTATTAGTGAAACTAATATTATTAAAAATGATATTGAAAATAATATTGAAAATGATATTAAAAATGATATTAAAAATGATATTGAAAATGATATTGAAAATAATATTGAAAATAATATTGAAAATAATATTGAAGAATATAAAATAAATAATAATACAATTATTATATGGGGTGTTACAGGAAGATTAGATGCATGGGATTAAAAAATATTAAATTAGATATCATTAGTCTAAGATTTATGATATCATTAGATATCATTAGACTAGGATTCAAGTTATCCTAGATTGCCATTAGACTAGGATTCAAGTTATCCTAGATTGTCATTAGACTAGGATTCAAGTTATCCTAGGGTTGCCATTAGACTAGGATTCAAATTATCCTAGGGTTGTCATTAGACTAGGATTCAAGTTATCCTAGGTTTGTCAGTAAACTAATTAATAATAATATCAATATATTAGTAATTTTTAATATATAAATAGTTTAAAAATAAATTTTTATTTTATAAATAATTAATTTTTATATATAAACTATTTAATAATTGTATTATTATTAATAATATTTAAAAACATTTTATAATAAAATTATAAAAAATTGATAATTATATAAATTAAAAATATATTATAATTTATTTTTATTAATAAAAATGAGTTGTATTGATTATGATATGTTAATAAAAAATATTATAGAAATAAATTGTATTGATTATGATATGTTAAAAGCAAATGATATAGAATATAATAGTATAATTAAATTATTACTTCCAATAAATAAAATATATAAATCTTTAACAATTAATGAAATTAAAAAAAAACAATTTACATTTTATTGTAAATGTAATTGTGATTATTGTAATGAAGATATTAATATTTTAGATTGGAATATGATGTTAGGAATTGATTTATTAACTTTTATTCCTGAAAAAAATAATATAAAAACTTTTTCAATTTTAGAAATGAAAAAATATAAAAATCCTATATTTTTAAATAATTATAAATATGATTTTAAAAATAAAAGTAATCTTTTTAATTGTAAATCAAAACTTAAAACTCTATTAAAAAAAAATAATATACAAAATATTGATTTTGATATAGAACAACATTATATTAGTTATATTAAACAATTAAATGTAGATAATAGATCAAATATAGATAATGAATTAAATATTTTACAAAATAAAGATAATAATATAAAATATAATATTGAAAAAACTATTAAAGAATTTATAAATAAAAAATATAAAAAAAATATAAATATTAATCAAAAATATAAAAATAATTATTCTAATTTAATTTGGAAACCTAAAAAATGGTGGTTAGATCCATAAAAAATAAATTAGTAAGGTTGATAAATTAAGATAATTAAGAATAAATTATTATTATTAATATTATGATATTAATAATAATATGAATTAGATTAATTTACACATTTAAAATATATATTATTTTTATAGGTTTATAAATATATAATAATAAAGTTTTTAATTTATAAAAAATATTAAATATAATTAATTACTAAAAACTAAAATAATAAAATTATTATTTCAGTGACATGTATTTAAACAATGAATGAAAAATGGATCGAAGACCTTAATTAATAAAGTCTTCAATCGGAATGATACCGTGATAATACCCAGGAAGAAAGAAACTACCTACATCAGGATCTACACAAGGACGAAAACAACCAGTCATCTCAACTTCAGAACTGCCAACAAGACGGGATGGAGGAAACAACAATTTGGCAGATGTGTCTTGAACAGTTGCTACAATTGATGTAGCAACTGTTGTAGCTGTTGCTACCAGATTGGAGCTCATTGATGCCACTACAGACATTGCTGCAAATGACAATCAACAACATAGCTACGGTAAAGTAACTGACATATTGAAACATTTAATTTTTAAATATTTCAATTTTTAATATAAATTTAATATATTTATTAAATAATAATTATAATACATTTTATAAGTATAATAAATTAAAATAATCAATAAAAATATTAATAAATATATTAAATTTATTAAATAATATTAAAAAAATAAAAAATTTTATTTTTATACTAGGAATTCAACAGCTTGTGAAACCAGCTGTACACAAACATTGCTGTGATGGAAACATCCTATGGCATCTGGCATAGCTCCTCCTGATGCTGGGCCCTAATAGCCTTCAACTCTGCACGACGGCGCTTCATGGCATTGTGGTAATTGGTTCCCACCACAGTGGGGAACCCAGTCCACACCAGCGGATGATAGGGTCCCTGAGGCTTTTGAGGCTTTTGAGATGCCCAACACGAGATGCGGCACTTCAACAGAAAGGATAGTACTAGGTCCATCATCTTTGCAAGACAGATCCACTTTTGTAAATCTGGCTTGAGCCAAAATGGCTACGGTAATAGTTTTTTTTGATATGAAACATTTAAAATTTAAAGTTTTCAATTTTTTATATAAATTATTTATTATTTAAAAATATAATAATTTCATTAATTCTTTTTAATCTTGTTTGTTCTTTTTTTGAATAAACTAATTTTTCTAAAAACATTCTTTTTGTACTTCTACAAAGTAATTCAAACTTAGATAATAAGTTTAATTTTATTAATTCTTTTTTTAGATCATCAGGAATAATTAATTTTTCTACATCATCAAGTTTAGTCCATGATCCATCATTTATAGCTTCTTTAATTTTTGTAATACCTGATTCTTCCATCTTATTATATAAAAATAATTTTTCTATAATTAATTTATTTCTTTTACTCAATCCACTGCCTTTTTTACAAGGTCAATATAATCTAATTTTTTTAGTAATATCTATTGATTTTTTTGGTAATGAATCAATCCATCCAAAACATAATGAAATTTCTAAAATATCAATATCTTTTAAATTTTCATTTTGTTTTTGTAAAATTACCCATACACCATTTGATTTATCATGATTTATTTTAAGCAATTTATACCAATCTTTTTTACTTTTTGGTTCATAAAACATATTTTAATATATAATATTATTAAAAAATATTATTTAAAATAATTAATTATTTTAAATAATTATTATTATACATACATAATGAATATAACTAAAAATCAAATACCATTATATAAATTAATAATATTTTTTAAGAATAATCAATATAATAATATTAAAAAATTAATAAAATTAAATAATTGTCATCAACTAAATAATAAAATATTAATATTTAGAACAATTAATAGACTTAGATTAAAAAATATTATTGATGATATTAATAGTTTTTCAAAATTTATTAAACAAGAATTAATTAATATTAATAGTAAATTATTAATTTATGATATAATTAATTTTTTCAAGATAACATGTCTTAATATATTATATATTACTAATTTAGAGGTTTATGATATATTTAATATATTTCAATATAGAATATATGATTATTATATGAAATTATGTATAATTAAACAAATGTTTATTGAGAAAAGTAAAGAATTTAGTTATATTATTAAATATTGTGCATCATATATTGAATCTAATTTATGGAAAAAAACTTTTTATGAATTAAAACATTTTATATCAAGCCAATTTAAATTTTATGATATAATAATTAATTATTTAGAAAAAAAAATAATAAATATGTTTTTAATAAATAAATTAACAAGAACTTATTTTGATATTCACGATATAGATATTACATTAATTAATAATAATATAATTATTAATAAATTAATACAATATAATAAAAATCCGATAGTAGATATAATTAAATCATTTATAAATCCTAAAAAAGAACAATTTACTAATTGGTTAAATTCTTATTACTTGCAATATGATATTAATGATAAATAATAATACAATTATTAGGTATTAAATGAAAAATAGCAATCCAAGCTCTTTCAAAATAATGTCCAATTTCTGAATTTTTATGATTTGGAAATTGACTTATTAAATTTTTATAATAATCTAAATTATGTTGTTTTATATGTTGTCTAGAAACTGAAAATACACCTCCATAATTTACATTATTAATTATAATATTATTAAAATATGTATCATACCATAATCCAAATGGGCGTATATGAGATAAATATAAATTATTATCTAACTCATTATCATATTTATTATTATTATGTGAACTACTATAATGATCTAAAGTAAAATTATATAAATCTTTACTAACATTATTATAATAATAAGTATTTAAAAAAACTGAATTTAAAGTTATAATAGTTTGATTAACAATTATATTAAAATTAATTATATTTTTATTTAATGATACTGAACCAGTTGTAAAAATAGTAACATCTGCTAAATCATTGTAATTATTAATTATATGATATAGATATGTATGATCATTTTTTCCAATATTATCTAATTTAATTTCAATATATTGTCTATTTATATTTGGTATTATTTGGTCACCTTTATTATATATAAATATATATCTAAAATTAATATGTTTATAATTATATAACCAATCTAAATCTTCTTTATAATATGCTATAACTAAATCTATATTATTTGTTATAATTGTATGATATTTTAATATATCTATATCACTCATTAATTATAAAATAATATTAAATATATATTTAAATATAATTAATATTATTTTAATTAATATATATATTATTATATAATATTAAAGTAACCTCATCATATGCATTTTATTCATTATATGATAATTTAACTAATATTTCAAAAAAAAAATTATAATATTTTATATTATAAATATATTAATTATATTTATTAAATTTTGTTTGTAATATATAATATGGTAAAAATAAATTAGTTAATAAATCATTTTTTATCATTGAATCATTATAATTACATCTTTCATTTACCCAACAATGATAATGAATTATTTCATCTTTATTTAATATTTGTTGAGTATGAAAATCATGTATTCCAACTATAAATTCTAAATATAATATTTGATCTGTAAATAATATTATTTTTGTATATTTATCTTCTCCTATATATTTTGCAAGTTGTAAAATATTATTATTAATTAAATCATTATTATTTATATTAGTTAAAATATTACTTTTAATTTGAATAGTATAATTATGTTTATCTAAAAAAGTATTAATATTTAATGATGGATTTTTTACAATATAAATAAATTCATCTGCATCTATTAATGCTATATTTCTACAATTATTTTTATAAGCATGTATACCAATATTATAAGTCAATATTTGCAAAACATTCCAATGATCATAAAGAAAAGTTGAATATGGAAAATCTATCATAATTACATTATCTTTATATTTATTACATATTTCTTGAATTGATTTTTCATGTATTGTATATTTTGTAGATTCGCTCAATAAATTACATCTATTCTCATTATTATTAAATATAATTATTAATGAAAATCCTAAGAATATATTATATTGTATCCATTCATCTAATCTATGTGAATAATTTTTACACATAGTAATTATAATAGATGAATTTTTATCTAAATCTATAAGTTTTTCAAATGGAAAACTTAAACTAATATTATTAAGTTCGTATTGGATGATATTTAATTCATTATTATAAAAAATTATATTATCTATATAATTTATATTTCCTTTAATTTTTATATAAAAAATTTTAAAATTATTGTCACAAAATATTACACTATAATCTAAATTATTTATTAATATACTATTAAAATTTTTATATTGATAATATCCATATATTATTGTTTCATTAAAATCTTTATTATATAAACAATTATTATTAATTATTTTTATACTCATATTTTTATATATAAAATTTAAATTTAAATTTTAAATTAAATTATAAAAACAATAATTAAAATATACTTAATGTGTAATATTTAATATTATTATATTTTATATATCTAATTACTATAATATATTACTCCAAGATAAATTATGTATAATAAAATTATATATAGTATCTTTGAATTTTTATTTTATACTATATAAATATATTTTATTAAAACATTTTAATTTTTTTTAGATAAATATTTTAATTTATATTTAATATATTTTTTCTTTATAGATTCTAATTCATAATCAACAGGTAACCTATTTCTATTTTTAAATGTATTTTTAATTGGATAATAAGATAATGTATCTATTATTGTTATTAAATTTATGTCTTCATTTAATATTTTATATATATTATTTACTAAATCATTTTTTTCTTTTATATCAGGATATTCACTTGATGTTGGATCATTCTTTTCTTTTAGTTTATCATAATATTTTGTGTATTTATCATAAATATATAGTTTGTATTTATTATAAAAATTTTTAATTAAGTTAAAACAATGAGATTCAATAAATTGTATATCATCAATATCATTTATTTTACTTTTATCAACTATATCTGTATTAAAATCAATATTACAATATTTTTTTAAATAATAAATTACTAAAGTTAATCTTACTGAATCATATTTTAAACAATAAAAATATTTTATATCTTCTTGTTTAATAATACAATTTATATCAATTTTATCTTTTAATAAATTATTATTATCAAATTGTAAAAATGTATTCACATCTTGTTCATTTATTATATTTGTATATAATAAATATTTACCATAATATATTGAGTTAATTTGTAATTGATCTAATTCATTAATTATTTTAAAAAATATCATCCAAAAACTAAAAGTAGAATTTGATAAAATTAAATAATCATTTAAACTTGCATAATAAATTAAATCTAATTCATCTATTTTTTGATTTTTATAATATTCATTTTCAGTTATAATATTTATATTAGGAAATTTTGATTTAATATATTTAATTAATAATTTTATAATTATATTATCAATATTAGTTTGTAAATAATAAATTATTATTGTATAATTAGATTGGTCTAATGAATTATTACTAATTATTTTAGTAATACATTTTAAATAATAATGAAAACTTAATATATTAAAACTAATCCCTTGACCTTCACTTTTATATCCAAAGTTTTTTGGTTTAGAATTATTATTTAAAAAACAATATTTATTATTAGCAACATCATATTCATTATTATTAAAAATAATATTATCTATATCACCTGCACAAAAATCAGATAATCTATAATGTAAAGAAATTATAGTTTGTTGTTTTTTTTCATATTTTTTATTATTAAAAATAATATTTATAAATTCTATTAATTTGTATTTTATTGTATTGTTTTTATTTAATACTTCAAATAAATCATTTATTTCATATGGTTTATGATAATTATAATTAAATAAATTAATATTTATTTTAGTATATTTTTCAAATATACTAAAATTTATTATATAATTTTTTAATGTATTTAATATTTTAAATTTATTAAATATAAATATATTTTCTATATTTTCTTTACTTATTATTAAAAAATTAAATATATTAATAACACATTTAAAAAATCCAAATAAATTATTACCAATTCTATCACCCCAATTTCCTTCATAAGTTATATAAAAAGTATTTTGATTATTAGCTTTTTTAATTGTATTATCATCATTTAATAAATAAATACACTCATTTAATATTAAATATTTAATATTTTTATTAGTTTTAAAATTAAAACTTTGTTCAAAATTATATAATTCTAATCTATTATCAATTATAGATTTAAAAGTATGGTTACTATATAGTAATGATTTTAATAAACCCTTATAATCTGAATTTTTAGTATTTTCATTTACTTCTATACTTAAATTATCATATTTATCTTTTGATATATTATTTTCATAAAAAAAATGAGATAAAAAAATATCATTATCAGAATCTTTTTTTGTAAAGTTATAATCTAAAAATGATTTTAATATTTCAATAACTAAAAAATCTTTAATTAATATTGTATTATCTTTTTGAATTTCAAAAGTAAATAATGGATAATATAAATAATTATTATAATTAATAATTTCATTTATATACATTTTTTTTGAATATAAAATATATAAAAAAATAATTTCTTTATTAATGTCTTCTATATTATCTATTTTTATTTCTAATATTTATTAAATATATTTTAATTAATTATTATATATTTTGTTTATTATTAACTTATATATTAAAAATCATTTAAGTTTATATTATAAAAAAAATAAAATTAATATATATAAAAATATTAATTTGAGTGAAGATATAGATAATATTCTAGTAAAAATAATATATTGATCTTATAGTAATTATTTTATATATAATACTTTAAAATAAAAAATTTAATTAATTAATGTATTTATATATTTTTTAGCAATTTTTTTTATTTCATCTTGTTCATCTTTAGATTTTTTATACCAATTATTAACTTGATTACTTATTGCATAATTTTTTTTTAATATTAAATTATGTTTATCTATAAAATTATAATATAAAGCATTCCAAATTTCAGACCATTTATCTTTTTTATAATCACTCATTTTATTTATATAATTAAACGATGAAAAATATGGTCTTGTCATCATCATACCTCCATCACTATATTGACTCATACCAAAAATATTAGGTACCATCACCCAAGAATACGCATCAATAGTCCATTCCATAAATATTTTATATACTTCTTTAGGATCTATAAAACATAATAACATAAAATTTCCCAAATACATTAATCTTTCAATATGATGTGCATAAGAATATTTAATAATTTTATTTATTATTGAATCAATAGGATACATATTAGTAGATGCTGTCCAAAATTTATCATTTATTTTATTATGATGTTTTAAATAATTCATTTCATACATTTTATTTCCTTCTAACATATAAATTGTGTATACAAAATTTCTCCAACCTATTATTTGACGAATAAATCCTTCAAATGATTCTATTGATATTATATTCTTATTTTCCATATAATATTCATAAGAAATCTTAACAACATCAGTATCAGTTATTAAACCAATATTCATCATAGGACTTAAAATAGAATGATATAAAAATGGTTCTTTTTCAGAAACAGCATCTTGATATTTACCAAAATTTATTAATTTATTTTCTAAAAATTTATTTAACCATATTTTAGAATTTTTAGTATCTATTGGATAAATAAAATATTCTAATGATCCATAATTATCTGGAAAATATTTATTAATATATTTAATTGCTTCTTTTGTATATTTATTTTTTATAATTTTATTTATTTCTGTTTTCTTATCGCTAAAATTTTTGGGTAATGATAATCTATTTTTATTATCAAAACTCCATTTATTACCAACTGGTTTATTTGATTTCATTAATATATTTAATTTAATTCTTTGATATTTATAAAAAATATCATGATAATATTTATTATTTTTATAAATTTTATTTTTAATATCATCCAAGTCATTTATACTAATTAAAAAATTAATATTGTCTAATATTATTAATTTTTTTTTAAATATATCTTTTAATTTATTTTCTAATTTATGTTCGGAAACAGATATTATTTGTATTTCATAATCACTATGATTTAAATTAGTATAAAATGTATTAGTTATTTCATGAAAATTAATATATTTAACTTTTAATTTTTTTTTTTTTAAATAATCATAATATTTTTTCATAGTTGCTCTATGATATGCTAATTTTAATTTATGAAATTTATAATCTGAAAAAAAAATAGGTTCTTCTATCAAATATATTATATCATTATTTTTTAAATGAGATATATTATAAAATAATTGATGAGGAAAAATTAAAAATATTTTCATTTATATTATATATTTATAATTAATTATTTATATTAATTTTATTTAATTATTTGTAATATTCTTGATTAAGAATAAATTAAAAACTTTTTTTATTAAGAATATTATTTTGTTCTTTATAATTTTTAATCTTTTATTTGATTTTTTTAATATTTTTATTATATTTATTTAACATATATATTACGTAAACTGACATAATATGTGTGTTAAGTTATAATATTTATAATTTTATCAGTTAGTTGATAATTATATATTTGAAATTCTTTATTTTGATGAAGAATTTTTAAATAGATTTATGATTTATATATAAATAATTATATAAATCATACATTGTTATTATTAATATATCATTATTTAACTTATCTCCATTATACATATTATTTTAAATTAATAATTATTAACTAACAAAATATAACTTTTTATATTTTATACAAATATTTTACCTATGAATTAAAAAAACTAAGTATAATAATTAAAAATTTATATTTATTTTTTATATAATATTATATTTAATAATACTAATAAGTTTATCTATTTTATGTATATAATAAAAAAAGTTAATTTAATTCAGCCTTGATAGTCTTAGAATCCAAAGACCTATTAGGTCACATATCTAATGGTATTCATAAAAGTTCAAAATCAGACCACTTTAATTTATAATGCAAATCAGATTTGATAGACTCTACAAAGTCATAACTCAAATCTGATGTGAGAATCTTAGAATCTAGAGGCCAATCAGGCCATCTATCTAAGGGCAGACATGGAAGCTCAAAATCAGACTCAGACCTAGTGTCTTGTTGATCAAACTGGGAAAGCTCAACATCTAGAGGCCAATCAGGCCATCTATCTAAGGGCAGACAAGAAAGCTCAAAATCAGACTCAGACCTAGTGTCTTGTTGATCAAACTTGGGAAGCTCAACATCTAGAGGCCAATCAGGCCATCTATCTAAGGGCAGACAAGAAAGCTCAAAATCAGACTCAGACCTAGTATCTTGTTAATCGAGCTGGTGAGACTCAAAATTTAGAGGCCAATCAGGCCATCTATCTAAGGGCAGACAAGAAAGCTCAAAATCAGACTCAGACCTAGTGTCTTGTTGATCGAACTTAAGCTCAATATCTAGAGGCCAATCAGGCCATCTATCTAAGGGTAGACAAGAAAGCTCAAAATCAGACTCAGACCTAGTGTCTTGTTGATCGAGCTGGTGAGACTCAAAATTTAGAGGCCAATCAGGCCATCTATCTAAGGGCAGACATGGAAGCTCAAAGTCATTCCATTTTAAATTACACTGCCGCAGGTCAGACTTGTTGGTCATCATCAAGTCATCAAGTTTATTCATTATCAGATGCTTAAAGCTCCTTTAATAACAATAATATCAAACTTTCCGCAATCTTGAGCCAAAATGGCTACGGTAAAAATAATAATAATAATGTATTTAAAAATTTAAAATTTCATTTTTTTTATCTAATATAATAGTTAAATTATATTAAATTATATAATTTCTGAATAATTTTTTTTTATTATTATCTAATTTAAATAATGTTAAATATTCAAATGTGTAAAATTTAATCTAAATAGAATATATTTTATGATGTCAGTAAAATATATTTTTATATAAATTGTGGTTTAGTATAATTATTCATATTTATATATAATATATAATTTTAGAATAATTAAAAATTGATAATTTATTATATTGAAAAATTATATTAAATTAAAATATATTTATTAACTATAACAAGTTATATATCATTATACTAAATGGATTTAATAATTAATGATAATATAATAAATCCATATATTAGAATATATATAAATGACTTAAGTGGTAATTTAATTATTATTAATTTAGATAGTACTTTAATAAATCTAACTTGGAATGATATTAAAAAATATATTAGAATAAAATTAGAAGAAAATAATGAATTAAATTATATTATTGGCATAAAATTAATACATAATACTTTATTAAATGATGATGATAATATTAATATACATAATGATATATATATTCAATTATGTAAATCATCAATTATGTTAAAAAATGATATTAATCAAAGTATTAATATGTTATTAGATAAATTATATGAAAATTTTATATTAAATAATTCACAAAAAGACAAATTATGGTTGGATTTAATTGAATTATTAAATAATATAATAATTGATAATTCAATTGAAGCAATGAATGAATTTGCAACAATTTTATTAAATAGAGCATGTAATAATAATAAATTACAAAATGATTATATGAATCTTATTATATCATTTAAAGATAAAGATAATTTTAAATTTAAAAAAAATGATATTGAATACACATTTAGATATTATATAGTAAATATGTTACAAAATAAATTTGAAATACATTTAGAATATTTAAAAGTAACCAAAGATTTAAATAATATTGATAATCATAAGTTATTAATTTCAATAATTATACTTTTTTCAAAAATATTTGCAAATAAATTTGTTTCACGTATTATATTAGCTAAAGTAGCATCAGAATTATGTGATAATCAATCATATATTAATAAAGAATGTATTATATTATGTTTTAGTAAAATAATTACAATTTCTAAAAAATTATTACATCAAACTGATGATGGAACACTATTATATGAAGAACTTAATAATGTTCTTAATAAATTTAAAAATAAATTTAAAAATAAATTATAGTTTTATATAATAAAGCTTTTATATTTTTAATATTATTTGTATATTTTTACACTTTTGCACATTTGTTAATAAACACCTATTTTAAATTGCAAAAAAACTTGTTTATTATAAAAAAATAAATATATTATAGTTTATTAATTTAGTATAATATGTGTTTATTAAACTATTATATTATATAAGTAATTTTTGTATTTTATCTATTTTTATTACTTTTCCAGTAATGCTTTAATTTAAATTAATAAAAAATAATTAATAAGGTACTTTGATATTGAATAAAAAATATAAAAATAAGATGTATGTATCTGCATCTGGGTTCAAAAACAGTCTGAGTTAAATGATACGACAATGTCATCAATTTATAAACTAGTTTGATACACAAAAAAATAAATATATTTATATTTATTTTTATAAATTTATTTTAATATTTATAATTTTATATTAATTTTTAATTTTATTTTTTATATGTCACAAAATTTAATATTATTTATTCATATACATACATTTATTAATACTAATTATTTGTCAAATTAGCATCATAATAGCTAGTCAATATATGTTATTATAAGATTGGGTGCATAAAAATAATTAACTTGGAAATGTAGGCCATGAGTTAATTTTATTAATATTGTCACGTAAAGTATTACTTGCATCCTGTACCCCCTTATTCATTTTTTTAAAAATCTCATTTATAGGTATCATTTTACACGCACACTCACCTTTATCATTTACCAATCCTTCACCTCCTTCACACTTTGAACCACCTCCACTCTCCAATTTCATATTATTATTAGTAATATCATAATAGCCAACCTTACATAATGATTGATTATATGTTGTAGTAATAGGTACTGTTGTAGTAGTAGGTGTTGTTATTGTATCGGGAGGTAATGTTGTTATTGTATCGGGAGGTACTGTTATAGGTATTTTTTGACACGCACAATTACATGTATTAGTTACCAAGTTTGCACCTCCTTCACAATTTAAACCACATTTCCATTTATTAAATTTACCATTAGTAATATCATAATAGCCAGGCTTACAGTTTGGAGATTGAATATATGATGATGTTGTAGGTACTGTTGTTGTTGTAGTAGGTACTGTTGTTGTTGTAGTAGGTACTGTTGTTGTTGTAGTAGGTACTGTTGTTGTAGTAGTAGGCGCTGTTGTTGTAGTAGGATCTGTATTTTTATTATTAAAATATATAGGATATATTAGATACATTAAATAACTAATACCTCCAAATAACATCATTATTAATAAACGATCAACTAAGTCCATATATATATATATTATAAAAAAAAATATATTATAGTTTATTTAATGTTTATTTTTTGTATATTTTATTATATGTAATATAATATCCTTTCTCTTTCAAGTTCAGTATTAAAAATAATTTGATCATCAAATCAACAAATAATTTAATACCAGTTGAAAAAGTATTTATAAAATTAGAAACATTTTGATATTTAATAATATTATAAATATATTCATATGATTCAAATAAAAATTTTTTAGCACCAGATACATCAAAACTAAAATAATTCCATCTAGAACATCATAAATATTTTTTAATATCTGATTCAATTTCAATAATAAGTTTTTGTTTAGTTTTATTTTCATCTAAATTTTTTAAAGAAAAAGTTTTATTAGTATCAGAAATTTCTAAAATATTTAAAAGTTATTTTAGGATATCATTTCTTTCAATAGTATATGTATCAATAGTTTTAGGCACTATTATTATATTATATATATAAAATTATTGTTATAATACTTTTATATATAAAAAAAAATAAATTTATAAAGTCCGTATAAATTCCAATGAATTTATTAATCCTATAATAAAGTCGCAAATATGGGACTAACTTTTTTTATCTCATTTTTATCTTTGGTTGATGTAATTAATACTAATAAATTTTATGTTTATAAAAAATTGAATATTTAAAATAATATATGTTTTAAATAACAAATATAGTACCGTAACCATTTTGGCTCAAGTTTGAGCCTGAAAGTGAGCAACTAACCAATAGGTGTCTAGAAAGATGTCTTCAGACTCAATCAAGACTACCATCAGTAAAGATGATTTGATCAAGTCTGTCGTCAGTGGAGAAGACTTGATCAATATTAACATCATCAATACCACAATTCATGAGTATGACTCAATCTTGCATCAAATTCGTGAAAACGATTTGATCAAATGCACATCAAATGGCTGTGCGATTGGGTCTAGATCATCATTTTCTTTTTCCCTGCAGGAAAGGCTACCACATAGTGGTAGTTCTTCATCATCTAGTAGCTCAAAATCATGAGGACAATCATTTGTATTGTTTCATAAAAGTTAGATGAAAAGACTGAGAAGTGCCCATAAAAATTTGTATCATTTGTACAATTCGTGCCATACAACAGCAATCAACTCAAAATAAATTATTTATAATTTATTTTGATTTATTTTTTTATAATTAATTTCAAAGATATAATTATAAAAAAATAATATAAATTTATTTAAATATTTATGATTATAATTATCAAATTTATTATATTTTTAAATTTTTATAGAAGAAATAAAAAAAATGAAAAATATTTTAATTATAAATAAAAATAATAATTTTAATAATGATTATTATTAATGATATCAATAATAATAAATTTAAAAATATTGATTATATTAATAATTTTGTATTTAGTTATGCTCAAATGAAAGAATTATTTAATCAATATATAAATACTGAAAAATATTATAGTATTATTAAATATAATATAGTAATTTATACTAATTTATATGATATAATTAAAGATGAAAACTATATTATAGATGACATTCCATTAAATATTATATTTTTATCCTATGAAAAATATGAAGTAGATAAAATAAAAAAATGGAAACCTATTTATCCTATAAATTTTAATATTAGACTAAATAATAATTTAATAAAAGATAAATTATATGCTTTAATGATGGTTAATCATTGTGGTATGTTTTATAATTTAATTCATTCTAGTTTAAAAAATGATGAACAAATTATAAAAACGGCAGTATTATCTAAATATTATACATATAAATCATTGCAATTTATTCCAGAAGAATATAAAATAAATAAAAATTTCTTTTTATATATTTGTAATTTAGAAGGAACTAATATTAAATATGCATCTGATGAATTAAAAGATGATATAGAATTAGTTAATATAGCATTAAATAATAATATAAATACCTTCCAATATATTTCTCAAAACTTAAAAAATAATAATAAAATAATAGAAAAATGTATTAAAATATTAGAATTTAAAAATAAAAACACATTTATATTAAGATATATTACATCTACAGAAATTAAAGATAATAAAGATATTATAATTAAATTAATGAAATATAATGGATTTGAATTAGAATATGTATCTAATAGATTAAGAAATGATATTGATGTTGTTTCAGCAGCTATTATGAATTATACAGGTGCCTATTTTTATGGTAATATTAATAAATCTTTAATAAATAATAAAAAAATTATATTATTAGTATTAAATCAACCATTTGATATGTGGGACATAGAAGACTATGAAAATTTTTTAGATAAATTAGATGATGATATATTAGATGATGAAGAAATAGTATTAGCAGCAATAAATAAATCAGGTAGAAATTATAAATATATTTCAAATAGATTAAAAAATAATAAAGATATACTTATTAAATGTTTATCAAATTGTTATGATACTTCTGAATATATTGACGATGGAAGTGACGATGGAAATGATAATTATAATAGAGATTATATTAAATATATTAAAAACTTAGAAGATGAAATGGAATATATTCTTAAATATGCTCCTGAATTATTAAAAAAAGATTCAGATGTATTACAAGCCATAATAAATATAAGTAAATATTTCTTATCAAATATTTATAAAGCAGTTAAAATTACATAAAACTAAAATAATACTATATAATTAAGTGTCCAAAAATTCAGTTAATTTAATATTAATATCATGTTTGTTATATGTAATATCATAATAAATATATTTATATTTATTTAATGTATATAACTATTATTTTTAATATTTAAATTAGTATATATATTTATAAAAAAATTGAAATTATTAATATTCAAATGTTTCGAAGTAAAATTAGTTTACCGTATCATTTTGGCTCAAGACAGAGCTAACAAGGCAATCCTTTTCAAGTCATTTGACGTGAACTACATAGTTCGTGTTAAATGGAGAAAGAAAACCACCACCCCAAGTGGGTTTCTCATCAGGAACTACCCCTCTTTATTATCACACTTGTAAGTGTGTGTGGAGAGGTACTCTTCAGTGGAGAGGTAGATGACCTTGTAAAGCAACTACGCACAGGTTTCGCACTTGGAAGATCCCTAGTTGGCATTCATCCGGTGTACATAATTGGTACTTCATCTGCAAAATCGTTGGCAGCTCTGTTTTTCAAGATTGATTTTACTCTCCCAAATCACACATACACTGTTGTTTTTCAGCCTGGACGTTGTAACTTAATGGACTGTTCTCCTCTACTAAAGGTTAAACTTCGTAGTGGTTTTGGACCTTCGCCTGCACTGCATCAGTTTTATGAGGTAACTGGTTTAGTAACTGCACTGGATGATGAAACCTATTCTTTTCCCAGCTACAGGTATGCACGCAAAGACACCATTCCTGATTCTTGGGCCCAAGATTTCATGGGTAGGTTTCAGCCTTTGAAATATATTTCACCAGATTGGAAAAAGGATGCTGCTGGAATATGGGGACCTGCCTCCTTGCGGTTTGCATACTGAGGTTTGCCTTGACGACTGTCTAAGAGCATGTATACAGACTAGTTGATGCCTATTCAATTGGTAACAATATCTCTCTAGACCAAAAATAAATATATTTATATTTATTTTTGATTAAATTAAAAATTATATAATATAATTTTTAATATTAAAATTTAAATATTTTATTTTAGTATATAAATAATATTAATATATTTATTTGGATAGTTTAGTAAATAAATAACAAGGATTACTATAATTATTTTCAATTAAATTAAATAATTGATTATTTTGGTTCCATAAAATAGCCAATCCTAATTGTTCATTATTTACATTATTTTTTTCTAACATTTCTTTTACAAATATTATATCAATCATATTTGATATTTTTTCAATTATTTTTTTATTACCTCCAAATAAACTGCCAATTATTAAATTATATGCTTTCCATATAAAATCATTATCTATATTAAATGAAAATAATTCAGATCTATGTTCAACTATAAATTTATTATTATTTTCTTTTACACCTTACCCCTTTATACATTTAAAACGCCGATTATTTTATAAATTATTTTCTTTTATAAAATTACTTATATAAATATCATTATTAATATGAACATTGCCATCACTTAAATCTTTTCTTAAATATCCATTTTCATCTATATAATTATTATAAATATCAAAGAATATATATTCTTTTTCAATACATTTTTCTTTTAATTTTTCGTTAAAATATAAAATATATTGTTTTCGTTCTTCATCTGTTCCCAAATATGGATAATTAGGATTTTCATCAGTATTATATTTTTGACTAGGTGGAACAACATTATAAACACATATATTTTTAAGTTTAATTTGTGAAATGGATACATTTAATTCAATTGCTTCAAAATAATTATCAACAATATTGTTTATAATATCTTGATATCTTGTTGTGTATGTTATGTGTTTATGGATATGACATCTACAATCTATTTCACCTAAACAAAAAACAATAGTGTCGCCATCTTTAATATTAAAGTTGCGAATATCGCATCTATTTAATTTTTCTTTCCCAAAACTATAACATAAAACTGGTCCTAAATCATGCTGTATTATTGAAGTCCAACCATAATAGGAATGACTATCTCCTATTGTATGAATTGACATATATATATATATATATTATTTTTTATATTATTTTTTATTTAGTTGTACATAATGTAGCTATATTAAATCAATAATTATATGAATTAAAATTATTTAATAGTTATATAATTTTAAGTAATGCTGTAATTGTAATCCTATTTTTTTTAATAATATATTAAGACTAATTATTATATTATAATATTTAATATTATAAATATATTTAAATAGTTATATATATAACTAATATAATTAATGTATAAATTTAGTATAGGTGCAGTATTTAAAAATGAATCTCATATTTTAGAAGAATGGATATTACATTATAAAAATCATGGTATTGATCATTTATATTTAATAAATGATAATAGTAATGATAATTACTTAGAAATTTTAAATAAATATTCATCTTTTATAACTTTATTTCATAATGATATTAATACTAATCAAGTTGGTAGACAAAAAATAATTTATGAAAAATATTTTAGACCTATATTAATAGAATCTGAATGGTTTGGAATTTTAGATTTAGATGAATTTTTATATAGTCCAACTGATATTAATTTAATTAATATAATTGATAAATATAATATTTATAATAAAATTATAATTAATTGGGTTCATTTTGGAAGCAATTCACATTTATTTCAACCTCAATCAGTAGTTGAAGGTTTTCTTTCAAGAGCAAAAATAGATAATACTAAAAGTTATTATTCTGTTAAAGCTTTATTTAAAAGTAATAGTTTAATTAGTTTTGATATACATGATCAAATTGTAATTGGTGATTACATACGTTTAGAATCAACTGATAATAATTATCAAGATTTAATAATTAACCATTATTGTATTCAATCTCAAGAGTTTTATTTAAATATTAAAAGTACAAGAGGAGATGTTAACAATTGGGTTGATAATAATAATTTAAAAAGAGATATATTTCTATTTAATGAATATGATATTAATGATATTTATGATGATAAATTATATATACAAAATAAAAATTTTATTTCTATTATAAAAGATAATAAAATATCAAATTCTGATAATGTAACATTAATTATAACATCATGTAATCGGCCTGATTTATTAGATATAACTTTAAATTCTTTTATATATTATAATACTTTTAAAATATATGAAACTTATATTATTGATGATTCAGGTATAATAGGTTGTATTGATAATGTAATTAATAAATATAAAGATATGTTAGATATTAAATCTATTTATAATAAAAAAAATATTGGTCAAGTTGCTAGTATAGATAAAGTTTATTCATATGTAAAAACAAAATATATTTTTCATTGTGAAGATGATTGGGAATTTATTAATTATAGTTTTATTGAAAAATCATTATATATTTTTAATTCAATTAATAATGATAAATTATACACAATATGGTTAAGACCACATGATTGTACTAGTAATCATCCAATTATATATGATAATGAAAATAAAGGTTATTATAAAATGCATCCAACATTTTCATATGAGTATGAAAATAAAGTTTATATTTGGTGTGGAAAGACATTTAATCCTGGATTAAGAAAAACAAAAGATTGTTTATTATTTCATCCTTATTGTATTAAAACTAAACCATTAATAAAAAATGATAAAAAATATTATGGTGAATATAATATAAATTTTGAATATTTAAAATATGATTTTTTTAGTGTTATTTTATCTAATAATGAAGGTCATGTTAAACATATAGGTGGAAATCATCATATACAAAAACCTGAAGAAATATAATTTTATATATTTATGTTTTATATTATGTAAATTTAATAAAATATATCATAATTATAATAAAGTTAGTTAATAATTTAAAAATAAAAATTAAATAATAAAAATATAAATTCGTTAATAATTATTTAAATAGATATATATATATATATATATATATATATATATATATATATATTATGTCTATTAATGATATTTTAATTTCTGTAACTTCTGTTCCAAGAAGAATAAATACATCATTAGTATTAACAATTGAATCAATTTTAATAGAGTGTTCAGTGTAAAATTATAATAAATATTCCTTATAGATATAAAAAATATTCTAATTATATTTTAAATATTCCTAATTATTTTTTTAATAATGATAATATTATTGTTAATAGAACTGTTAAAGATTATGGTCCAGCAACTAAATTATTAGGAGCTATTGAATATTTAAATGATAAAAATCATAATTATAGATATATAATTACTATTGATGATGATACATATTATGAAGATATATATCATATTGAAAAAATTATTTCACATATAAGAATAAATCCTACTTATATTCATGCAATTGCAAGTATTAATTTAAATAATAAACCATTTCACACTAATAATGGATTATCATATAATAATACTAATTTTGTAGATGTTCCATGTGGTTATTTAGGAGTTGGTTATCCTATTGATAAATTAAATAATATTAATTTTTATTTAAATGATGATTTTTTAAATTTATTACCTGATGGTATATTTAATGACGATGATGCTTTTTTTGGAATAATATTAAATTTAATGAATATTCCAATATATGTTACAAAAAATATTGATGAATTTAAACTTAATATTAAACAAATAGAAAATGGTGGTAAAAGTTGTGTTCAAGAAAATACTAATATATTAAGAACAGATAATGAATCAAATATATATATTGTCGCTTTTGAAAATAAAATGTTGCCTTCTAAATTTAGACAAAATATTTAAATATTTACAATAATTAATTATAATATTAATAGTTTATATTTGTAAAAGGATAAAAATCTAAATTTATATCATTATTATTAGGATTATTAGGAAAATCTAAATCAATAATTGGTAATTTAGTTTTATTTAATTCAGGTTGTATAGTAAAATAATTTTTATTAACAAATGTTAATTCAATTACATTTGGTATTCCATTATTAACTAAATCATAATTATTACCATGTGCATGAATAATAACATGTGTTTTTAATAATTTATATAAACAACATGTTTTATTATAATAACATGTATAATCATCATTTATTATTCCATGAAACTCAATAACAATTTGTTTAAATTTTATTAATTTTTCTTCATCTAGTGACAATAACCATTGATATTCACAACCTTCAATATCCATTTTTAAAAAAATATTATTATAATTATTAATTAAATCAAATAAATTAGTATTATTATTATCATTAAAATTATTTATATTTTTTTGTATAAATGTAATATTTTGTGTATAATGATAAGGATAATTAGATATAGTTCCATCAAAACCATAACTGTTAATTTTATTCATATTAAAAGTATCAATAAAATCTCTTGAAAAACTTTCTTCATCACTAATTCCAGCAGAAATATATAAATCATATTTACAATTAAGATTTCCTATTACATATCCACCATCATTGTTTGAACCTAACCTTATTTTTTTATCAAATTTATAAACTTTTAATAAATCTAATAAAGATATATTATTTATAATAATATGTATAATATCAAAATTATTCATTAAATTAATTAATTTATTATTTTTATTGATAAATATATAATTTATATAATTTGATGTTTTAGTATATATTACTAAATTACAAAATAAATAAAAAAATTATTTACTTAATTTATTATATTATGAAAGTTACACTATATATTAAATTTATATCATGTTGCTGAATACATTATTTTACATTTTTAAAGATTTGCTAATAAATATAAAATAATGTATTAAATAAAAAAATATTTTTATAATTTATTTTAGTTTATTTAAAATTAAATCATATAGATGTGATTTCCATATATTAGTTTCATTCCATATATTATTCTCTTCTGTATTAATATTTTTTATTTTGCTATTTTCAAATGTTGAATTAAGAAAATAAATATTATTTTTTTTATAATATTTTATAAATAATTCTTATAATTTTAATATATCTTTTGTATTATATCTACATAATACAATAATTGGTTTAGTATCATTAATAATATTTTTAAATCTTTCAATTCTTCTATTATATTTTTTTACACCTTTGGAGATTTAAAACGCCGATTTTAATGAAAATCAAAAATTTATTCTTTATATGTTTTTGATTTCTTACTTGATTTTCTGGATGGTTTCTTTACATATACTACATCTCTCTTATATGAACCTATTAGTAAATTTTTATAAGTATCCTTTGGTATATCCTTTATTACTTTTCCTATATTTAACTTTAATTCATTATAAGTTAATCCTTCTAACTTTTGTAATATTGATTTCAATATACTAAAGTAATGCTCTATTGCGTTTGTAAAATGTTGATAAGGAACTGAATATATTAATTTATTATCTTTATTTACTAAATTTTTTATTATCTCATTTCTATGAGCACTTGCATTATCTAATATTATTGCTTTATTTTTATATTTTGATGTTATGTTATCTTCTAAAAATTTCTTTAATCTTATACTATCTATTCCACTTTTTTCATATAAAGTCCAACCTAAAACACCCTTATAACCTATTGCAAATATTGCTGTATATTTCTTAAATACCTCTTGTGATTGTGTTGTTATTACACATCTTTTACCAACATCATTATAACAATGATGTCTTTTTTGTAATGCATTTATTGATGTCTCGTCAATACAAATAATATCCTTTATATTATGTTTCTTTATTTCCTTATAAAATTCTTTGCAAAATAAATAATTCTTTGAATTATTTATTTTGTACTAAATATAAATAATCTAAGATTTTTTATATTTAGCAATTTTTCATTTATATTTACGTCTTTACGTGCCTAAAAGGCACATGTGGCTCAAACAACGTTTGAGACTCACCAAATCTTTTATTTGGTTCGTGTCTTATATGAGTTAATTTTAATGAAACATTATTATCTTTAATTATATCTGCTAAATGTTAAATAAAAACTAGTTTTTATTTAATAAAAAATAATCTTTGATTATTTTTTTCTTCTTGTTAATTCTAAATCTTTAAATTTATCTTTTAATTTACTTAATAAAACTTCTATTGTTATTGTTTTATTCTTTTTCATTTCATCTAATGCAAATTTAACATATTCTTTTTTAACTTTATATGAAATAGGTTATCTATTATGTCTTTTTATACTATCTTCATTTTCATATCTTTCAACCCATCTCATTAAACTTCTAACAGAACACTTAAAAATATTACATACTTCTTCTTGTTAAATAAAAAAAATAATTTTTTTATTTAAGAACTATTTTCATAGCAAAGCTATGAAAATTCTTGTGTTTTATTACTATCTAAATAATATTCAACTGCACTAATTTTAAAATCTTCACTTTTATGTGGCATATTGTATTATAAGTATAAAATAATATATAAAAAATTATAAAATTATAAATTTTTATATGTTAATAAATAAAATAAATTTCTAATAAAATTCATCAAATTTCATTATTATTGCTTTTCTTAATTCTAATTTTTTTGATAACTTTTTTTTCTTTTGTTTCATTACTATTGTCATTAATAATTATATTAGATTTTGATGTTTTCTTTTTAGATACTTTAAAATCATTAAGTTCATCGTCAATAATTTTTTCATTTTCATCAATTTCTTTATCTTCATTTGTAATTTTAGTCTCTATTTTTGATGTTTTCTTTTTAGACACAGTTATAATTTTATTACTTTCTGTATCACTTATTATTTCATCAGTTTGACTATTCATATCATCATTTATTATATTATTTTTATCAAATAATTTTATTTCATCTTGTGTTAATCCAATTAATTTATACAATTTCTTTTCATCAATATCTTCTATGCCTAATTTACGAATATCTGGTAAATATGTAAATGCTTCATTATCTAAAAAATCTTGACCATATTTAGTATAATGACCAATTATATCTATAATTTTATAACTTAACATTTTCATTATTAATTCTAATTTATCACCAATAATATAAAATTTGTGATTTCCAGTTAATGATAATTTACCATCATCTATAAAAGCACCAGTAAAACTTGCTTTATTTGCTATTATTAATTTTTTTTTATTAGCATCTGGATGTGTTTCACTTGTTTTTTTTACCATTAAACCTTCTTTAATTGTATATGTATCAATTGCTAACATATCTTCTAATTTATATTTTGATGGTATTTTTGTTTTTGTTCCTGTTGATTTTACTGTTTTAGTACTATATTCTAATTTTAATTTTTTTGTTTCTATAAAGTTTATTAACTTGTTAAATATACTATGATATGCTAATGGTATTGAATAATCCTTATTTAAATATTCAGTTGATGTTGTAATTAATTTTTTACTTTGTATTTCACTAACAATTTCAGTTTTATTTTTTTCAGTATTTAATTTATTTTGTAAAACATATAATGATATTGGTATTTTTCCATTAATAGTTGCCAAACTTTTAATGTTATCCCACAATTTCATCCAAATAATATGTTTTTCTAACATTGTATTATGTAATGAATGTGATTTTTTTAACCAACTTAATGGATTTATAAATGCTAAATATCCATTTGGTTTTAACCATTTAAATGATTTTTCTATAAATTTTGTCCAAATTGTTTCATTCTTTTCTCCTAATTGTTTTCCTGTATGAGAACGAATACCACCTTTATTATATGGTGGATTTCCTAATATTACATCAAATTGTTTCACTTTAAATATTTCAAATGGTTTAAACTCTAGTGTATCTCCTTCATATAAATTTAATTTATATTCGTTATTTATATCAAATATCTGATTACATACCAACACATTTTTTTTATTTAATTCACACATATATAACATATTTTCTAATATATGTTTCTTTCTTGTTTTTACATCTTTAATTTCATCTTTCAACCCTTCCATTAATCTTAAATATACTGCTATTGGAAAATTCCCCATTCCTGTTGCTGGATCTAACCACTTGAGATTTTTATTTTTCCATATATCTTTTGGTAATTTATCTAACATTTCATTAACTAAAATCATTGGTGTAAAGACTTCTCCATTCTCTTTTTTTTCTACTTCTTTAGGTTTCAAACAATCATTTATTAATTCTAATAATTCTTTTGGATTATCTATTAAACTTTGTAAAGACATCTTAAATTGCACTGAGATATTATATGTATTTGAGCTTTTATCAAAATATTTACTTACTATATCTTTTATTAAATCTATTAAATCTTTCTTATTCCACCATATTAAACATTGGTCATCAAATGTATCTAATAATTCTGGATTTTCTTTTATATCATTTAACATCTTTACAAAATCCATATTTGAATTCTTTATTGTTAATATACATGTTAAAGGTATTACATATGGTAAAACATCTTTTGTAAATGATATTTGTGTTTCTTCTTTTTCTTCTTCATCAGAACTTTCATTATCAGATTGTTCATTATCACTTTCATTTTTAACTTTTTCTTTACCAGTTGGTAATTTTTGTATTTCATCATCCTCATCTTTTAATTTTAATTCTAAACTTACTTTATCATCTTTTAAACTCTTTGTAAATGTTTTATTTATTAATTTTTGTGTTGAATTATCAAACTCTTCATAATCATTATCTAACTTTCTTAAAAGTGTTCTAAAACTATTTATAGGGTCTTCTTTCCATATGTCCATTAATTTTTTAACTATCATATCAGAATTTATTTTTTTATTTTCCATCATATCAACATCAATATTTATTAAATGATTTTTAATTAAATATTTCATTTTATCATCAATACTTTTTTCATTTTTATAAACTGTGTAATTTACACAAGTATTTAATACTCTACTAATATTCAAATCAATAACAAAACCTATCTTTTTATTTTCTCCTTCAGTCATACATCTATACATTTGTTGTAAAACTTTATCAGAAGATAAAGCATTGTTCATAAGAATAACTAAATCACATAAATTTAATGTAATTCCTAATGTAAGCATATTACCTGCAAGAAGAATTAAACCTAATTTACCAGTAGCCTTGGCTATTAGTTCTTTTTTATTAATTTCATCTTTAATATCTTTTGCTAATTCTTTATTTTTACGATTTATACATAATACATCATATTTTTTTAGAATATTATCCTCAAGCATTAATTTTTTAAGACATTCAGATATTTCATTAATATTATCAGATGGTAAAAACCAAATTTGAGTAAAAGGCAATCGTGTTTCTTTCTCTGAACAAATATTATTTATTCTTGTAAATATAGTTTTTTCACCATCTTCTTCTTTATTAGAACCTGAAATATATCTTAAAATTGTTTTTACTTCATTTTCAAAACTGAATTTTGTTTTTACTTTATTTAATCCAAATAAAGTATCAAAACAAAAACCCATTTTATTTTCATTATTTAGTTTTTCTTTTATTATTTCATATCTTTGTTGGTCAAATAAATTAGTTATCAAATGTAAATCAGGCATTTTTTCATAACACTTAAATATATTATTTATTGATAAACCTAAATCAGTATAATATTTAATAGTTTTTACTATATATTCATTACCATGTTTTTCTTTTAATCTATCTAAATTATTTTCAACAATCAATATAGATTTACAAATTTGTTCATCTTCAATATCCCAAAACATTTGACATTCATGTAAAATTGCCCATTCTTTTAATGGTTTATTATAAGTAGCAGTTAAATATATTTTAATGGTATTCTTAGATGAATATGATGTTAAAATATCTTTTGATAAATCGGTTGTTCCACTAAAATGATTTTCATCAAAACCAATAATATCTAATTTTAAATTCTTAATTTTCATAATAGTTTTTTCATTTATATATTTTTGTAGTAGTTGTTTAGACATAACAAAAATATTATTATCACTTGTTTCAATACTATCTAATGAGTTAGAGCCTTCAATATGATGAATTTTAAATTTATCAAAATCTTTAAATTTATTGAATAAATCATTCGTAAATTGTGGTGATGTTTCTGTTGGTGCAGGTGTAATAATCAAAACATTTAATTTATTTTTAACTTTTAACTGTTTGATAATAACACCGCCAAACATATAAGTCTTTCCACTTCTGCATTTACAACCCCATAAAAAAGATTTATTACCCTCACTTATAAGATCGCTTGTTTTTTGTGTAATTAATTCTTGATGAAATCGTAAAATTAAATTTTCTTTACTATTCAAATAAATAGATTGCAAATCTTCCAGTTTATTTTTAATTATATCTTGTTTGAATGCTAAAAAATATTTATTTAAATCATCTTTATCTAAAATATTATCTTCAGTCATATGTTCAGTAATATATTCACTTGATTCATTAGCATTTTTAACTTTATCTAAAACTTTTTTCTTATTCGGAACTACAAGATAAATTTTATAATTTTTATAGATATGCTTATTTTTAGTTGCCGTAGCTATAATATTTTGAATATCATAATAATCTACTGATTTTTGTTTTTTTACGTATTCAGTTGTTTTAGGATATTTACTACTAATAAATATATATGTATCATCATTTTTATTTTGTAGTGTAATATCAGAACAACCGCATGAATTACCACTTAAAACTTTTTCATTAAGATATTGATTAAGATTTTCTAAAATTTTTAGTTTAGCATTATTAGAATTACCACTTAAATGGTTAAAATTAGAATTAGTAAAAACATTACAAAATCCAAATTTAATAACAATATCAAATAATCTTTCAAAAATAAAACCTTTTTCAGATTGTGTTTTACAATTTTCTAAAATATCATCAACATTATCAAAAGTTATAATATAGTCAATAAAATCTTTAATATTCATATTAGTAAAGTTCATTTCTTTAGTAGTCATTTAAGTATATATAAATATATACTTAAAATTTAAATAAATCAATTATTTTTATTTTTATAATAAAATTAAGTAGTTTTTATAATAATTTGTATATAAATTATTATAAAAAATCGGCGTTTTAAATCTCCAAAGGTGTAATACTATATCATAATAATCTTTATAATTATTAATTATACATGATTCTGATATATATATATCGTCAATATTAATATTTATATTATTTGTATGTTTAGTATCATTTGGATAATCATGATGAAATTCAAATCCATATTCATCAATTAATATTGTATTAGTATTATTGAATTTTAAGTTTTTATGAAATTTTACAAAATTATCTTTAAACCATTCTTCTAAAATTATTACATTAGATGTAATCCAATCAAATGGAAGAGCAAATTTACGTAATTTTAAATCTTTTGATGCAGTAGCAGAAGAACAATCATTACCCATTGGTAAAATATTAAACATTAAACATTATATTTTATAATATCTTTATATATATATATTTAATAATTAAAAATATTCAAATATTAATTCATTAAATAATAATATTATTAGTTATAATAATAAACAATAATTGTGTATACTTTTATTAATTTATTTTATTATAAAATTATTGATATTTAGAATAATAATAATTTATTTAACATTTAATAATTAAAAAAAAATGAAATTTTTAATTATTAAATGTTGCTTATTAAAAAATAGTTTACCGTAGCCATTTTGGCTCAAGTCGTATGAACTTGAAGCTAGGCAAATTTGAAGATCTCCGCAGCCATGAGCAGCTTCCCGATCTATGCAAAGGGATGTCGATTGGGAAGATCCATGGATGGAAGCTCTTCTGATGATGACAATGTTTCACCCCTTTTGCATGTGACTTGCTCAGAGTATGATCAGGGTCAATCAACCCACCTTGTTGGGGATGGCATGCAGTGTGAAGATTGCACAAAGCATCACCTTCCAAATGAGCCTCTTTGGCCGCACCCCTACTACGAAGGTGATAACCTAGTCCTAGTGTGCGACAAGTGCTGGAAGAAGTTGCAACCATCTACCACAAAGCAACCATCTACCACCAAGCGATCTTCAGCCACTAGGAAGTCACCCACCTCTGCCTGGACTTGCTACCGTGATCCAGAACTTGATAGGGTGTGGTGGCATAATGCTTCCACGAACAAGGCTCAGTGGGAGACTCCTGTCGAGAAGATCAAAGCGTCTGGATGGGAGTCTTACACGGATCCTGACTCTGGCAGGTTGTGGTGGTATCATGATGCCACAGGCAAGGCTCAGTGGGAGACTCCTGAGTTTCACTGAGCCTTGTTCTAGAACCAATGGCTATGCAATTGGTTGTACAAAGTGTTTCACACGTTCTAGAAAGTCCTTTGAAAATTGTACAGATGGACTGCAAAATAAATATTAATTTTAATATTTATTTTATCAAATGCTAATTTTAAATTACACAAAATCTTAAGATAACAATAATAAAATAAAAAAAGTAATAATAATATTATGTTAACTAATTTAAGATCTGGTTAAATTATAAATGGAACATGGCTAAATATAATTATATTTTAACAACTATTATTGATAAATGATATGACTTAACATCTAATAAATAAAATTATTTAAAAGATAATAAATAATTTTATTGTAAAGCATATGAAATATAGTTATTTGCATTAAATAATGATGCAAATAAAACTTATAATGATATATAAAAAATTAAATTATTTATTATATAATAAATTATATAATAAATAAGGATATTGATTAAATATTCTATTAAAAATAATTTAGATATTAGACTGAGTATCCCAATAAAAAATTAAACAATAAAAATATTCTTTAGAACACATAATATTATATTTATATTTTGATTTGCAGATTTAATATTAATTATATTTTTAAATAGTTTATTATACACTATTTAACACAACCTTTAATAACTTTTTTTTATTTCTTCAATTATAGCGCATATTGTTTCACGTGTTTCTTTAATATAGTTCTGAACTGTATTAATTGTTGCAGGTGTAATTGGTTGTTTTAAACAGTCCTTAACATTTTGATATAATTTTTCCAATTCATCAGTTATATCAATACTTTTGATTATTAAAGTTTCATGCTTCAAATCGTTAGAAAATTGTGTAGTATAATTATACAGCAAATCAAATGTTTTTGAAATATCAGATATCCACATTTTAATAGTATCTGTTAAAGTTGTTGTGTTTTTATTTTGGAAATCTTTAATATGTTTAGTTTTATTGTCAAAATTGTCAAGTATTTCTTTACAATAATTATTAATTTTTTCTTTAACATCATCATTCATTATATATAGGATCGTATTAGGGCTTATCATTTTTCTAGAGTAAGAATATTCATATTTTCCTCCGTTTGAGCTATCATGACTTTCACTAATTTTTTTATTAAAAACCCCTAATGGTTCCATAAAATCGTTGGAATCTTTAATAAAATAAAATGTGTAGTGGTCCCGTTTATCGTTTGGATTTGTAACTTCAATCCAATTATCCCCCCCCCCTCCGACTTTATTATTTAAGTATTTATTTTTATACTTTAAATATTTATTCAAATACATTTATATATAATAATTTAGATAATAAAAAATTAATTTAGATCATAATATTATACAATAAAATCATGATATTAATCATCATAATTATAAAAATAATTTAAATATTATGATATACAATATAATATTCTAAATAAATTATTAAATCCATACATTTTACAATTAATACATTTATTAAATTTACAATTATTATTTTTAAAATTATTAATATTTAATTTTAAATAATTATAAAAATAGTCATTTTTATATTGATTAAATATTCTATTAAAAATAATTTATATATTAGACTGAGTATCCCAATAAAAATATTCCTTATAACATATAATTAATTACATTTTTAAATAGTTTATTATACACTAAGTTCGTTCCATGTGCTATTGTGTATGTTGTCACGTACCTTTTGTACACTGTCTTTTATATATTTAATTGATGTTGGAGTTAGGTTTGATAAATTGTAATGTAACTCCTTAACTTTTTCATGTATGGCGTTAACTTGTGTAGATATACATGAAAAAGTAGATTCCTCCACTTTCATGTGTAGAAACTTGTCCTGATTAAATTGGTTCTTATTCCATTCAATTAGTTTGTTAATTTCATTAACAATAAAATTAGCGAACCATTCTTTTTGTAATAAATTATCTGATATTTTTTCAAAATTATCAAAGTTTTTTATTATAGCGTCTAACTTATTACATATATTTTTACAATACGTATCAATCACTTTAAAAGTTTCTTGTTGAGTGGCTTTAGTATAACTACCTACCCCCCCCCCGACTTTATTATTTAAGTATTTATTTTTATATTTTAAATATTTATTCAAATACATTTATATATAATAATTTAGATAATAAAAAATTAATTTATTATCTAAATTATTTTAGATCATAATATTATACAATAAAATCATGATTATTAATCATCATAATCATAAAAATAATTTAAATATTGAAGCTATTAATATTATCATTAATAAACTTAACAATTTATTATTAGATAAATTTAAAAATTATAATATACAATATAATATTCTAAATAAATTATTAAATCCATACATTTTACAATTAATACATTTATTAAATTTACAATTATTATTTTTAAAATTATTAATATAATCATTACATTTAATATTTAATTTTAAATAATTATCAAAATAGCCATTTTGATATTCATCATATAATAAATTATAATTACAATTAACATATTTATATAAATTATTTATATTTATTTAAAATTTACTAATACAATTATTATATTTATTAATAATATAATTCATTTTAATTTAATATTTAATCAAATCATGTATGTTTATTTGGTCTATTTTAATCATTTACATTTTTATTTTTAATTTTATTATAATAAATATTTGTGTGATTTTATTGGTTCTATTAGTAAAATATTATATTAATCATAACTAATAGTAGTACTTTAAATTATAATAAATATGTTGTTATAGATAAATGCAAATTAAAATAAAAACTATATAGGTTCTTATATTTATTATTTATTTGCTAACTATACTAATAGTTTTTAATGATAATTTATTTTTTGTTAATATATTAATTATTTTATTTGGAATATCTACTACTTTTTCATCTGTAACTTTTAACTCTTCAATTAGTTCAAATCATGTTTTAAAGGTATTGTTGCATTAATGTTAGATTATATTGATACGGAGTAAATATATTAAATATTAATAAAAATATTGATTTATATAATAAATTAAAATTATTTTAGTTTTATATACATGCACAACTATTTAAAAAAAAATTGATATTTTTATAATTTAGATATTATAATAAAAATCATTTACCGTATTCATTTTGGCTCAAGGCTGTATTTCATTGTCTTGGAAAAATTTTAGATAGTTTGGTGAAGATGACGGATCAGGATTGTTTCGGCAATTTGCCAGATTCTGATCAGCATCAAGTAGACATCGTCAGGAAACTAAAAGAAACCCTAGCGTATTTAGTTCGTTTCGGCAAGCTACCAGATTCTGATACACATACAGATCCAGATCTAGTAGACATCAACAAGAAACTTGAAGAAATCTTCACGTGTCTGGGTCGTTTAGACACAGATTCTGATCAGCATCAAGTAGACATCGTCAGGCAAGACATGGCCAGGCAACTAAAAGAAACCCTCAAGTATGTGGATCGTTTCGGCAAGCTGCCAGATTCTGATACACATACAGATCCAGATCTAGTAGACATCAACAAGAAACTTGAAGAAACCATCACGTGTCAGGATTGTTTCGGCAATTTGCCAGATTCTGATCAGCATCTAGTAGACATCAACAAGAAACTTGAAGAAACCATCACGTGTCAGGATTGTTTCGGCAATTTGCCAGATTCTGATCAGCATCTAGTAGACATCGTCAGGCAAGACATGGTCAGGCAACTAAAAGAAACCCTCACGTATGTGGATCGTTTCGGCAAGCTACCAGATTCTGATACACATACAGATCCAGATCTAGTAGACATCAACAAGAAACTTGAAGAAACCCTCTTGTGTCTGGGTCGTTTAGACACAGAATTTGATCAGAATTCAGTAGACGCCACCAACAGGGATCTGATTGTAATCATCACGACTCTGAGAGATCTAACTGCTACGCTGAAAACACTCAATCCCGTCTGTGCACATGGAGCTGATATCATGGAAAAAGGGATTGATGTCATAGAAACAAGAATTAAGTTCCTGAATCATTTCCTGGACGTCAGTAGAAAGCCAATAGATGCCATGCAGCAAACTATTTTAATGCAGAGTATGTTCATTCGAAAGCTTTCCAAGGATTACTTCACCCAGAGGTTGGGGTCCTTGACTTCAGTCCCCATAGAAGGCTCCGATGAGGTGTGGAAGTGCAACACAGAGTGGGCTCTTTATGACAGTGAACATAAAGATGCAAACTTCTCTCGCACACAATCAGCAAAGCCTCCCCCTGGATTTGAAGCATGTTGGATTCAGTGCCCAGGTAAGTGGATTCTGAAGCCCAACCCATGACTTGATGGCAAAAGTCAGAATTCACAGGCTGACTGGTTGAGCACGTGTAAAAACTATTGGATGAATAACCAATTAGTAATCATGTATCTGGCAAAAATAAATATATTTATATTTATTTTATAAATAATAAAAAAACATTTTTTTATTTTAATTCTATATTTACTGTGGAGTACACTATATTACTATATATTTATGTAACTTTTGATAAATAATAATAATAACAATATTATATAATCAATTAAAAAATTTGATTTTATTAATTATTTTGTAGTTTAATCTAAATAGGATTTTATAAAAAATCTTAGATTTTTTATAAAACATATTTTTAATAGTAATAAATTTATTAAAGAATTAAATGATGATAATATTAATAAAAATTATAATTTAAATAATATAAAAACAATTAGTTTATAATAATTCTGATAAATTTTTATTAAAAAAATTAAATAAACTTAAATTAAATAATTTAAATACTACATAAATAAATTAATAATAAATTCTTTTTAGTAATTTAGATATTAATATATAAAAATAAATATAAATATATTTATTTTTTTGTTGTTCCTAGACACATGGTTACCATTTCTAGTCTGTACACATGTTCTAGAATCATCGTCATGCATCCGATCCTTAAATCGGTCTAGATGGAAATCAATGCCTACCCTAACTGGTGACTCCTTGAAGAATAACGCTTGAGTGGCATATATCCAGGAAAGGCATAGGAGTAAAATGATGATCACTCCACTTTGCCAGAGGGTAGAAAAAGTTCAATGATGCACATGCGACAAAACACATGGCCGCATGGAACCGCACATGGATCTTCAAACTTATCCAGGCAGATAGAACACTCACCATTCACACCAAACAAGTCGATCATTTTTTCCATGGTGAATGGATCTCTGCACAATGGGCAACTTTCATACAATGGGCCACGTTTAGGTACAGCAATGGCTTCAACCATGGCTTGAGCCAAAATGGAACCTGTAAGCCAGATGGGTGCTTGAGCCAAAATGGCTACGGTAATAGGGCTTTTTGTTAGGAACATTTTATTAGTTTAATATTCAATTTTTGGTTAGTTTAATATATATTTAAATATTAATACTAGTTATATATAAAAATAATAAAGTTTAAATAATTTAATAAAATTTGATTTAATAAAGTTATATTATTAAAATAATATTTATGTCGCTATTAGCATTAATAATAAATAAAATTATATGTTTAATAAAAAATTATATTGAATTCATGAATAAAAAATTGAAATTATTTATATATAGATATTTTAATTATAAAAATATTATACCGTAACATTTTTGGCTCAAAGGAGCTAACAAAACAATTATTGCAAAATCATTTAAAACTTAGTTGGTGTTAAATATAAAAACAAGATAATACCACTATTAATAGAGGTTGAAGATTTATGAGTAAAGAAGTTTTAAGTGAATTATTAAAAATGGGGGATCTTTCAGACATAGATTTACATGTTAAACTTGAAGATATTACTGATCCTGTCACATTTAGAAGTATGAGTGGAGAAGAACTTTTTACTGGATTATTGAAGGATCTTTCAAACCAAATAGATTCAAATTTTGCATTTGGTCGTGATCTATCGATTATTATTCCAGTGTTCTTGATAGGAACAACTAAGGTCACATACCTACAACACCTAGTTAAGTTGGTTGATTGGACTCTACCAACTCAAACATACACTGTTATTTTTCAGGATAAGATTCATTATATTCATAATGAATTAGAAAATATAAAAGAAATTTATTCTACAAATTATGCATTTGCAGCTATTAATGAAGATGGTGATGTTATAACTTTGGGGTGATACATTTAAAAATAAAATTGACCCACATAACTCCCGCAATTACAGTTATTTAGACAATAAACAATATACTAGTGCTGATACATTTATTAATAAAACCGAAACTAAAATTGACCCACGTAACTCGCGTGATTACAGTTATTTAGACAAAAAAAAAAGAGTTTCTGATTCTAGGTACCAAAATAGTAAGGGTAAATGGCGCCCTTATAAATCTGATTCATATAGAAAATATACATCTCATAAATAGTTTAACCCTGACAAAAAAAATAAATATATTTATATTTATTTTATAAATTATATTTATTATTTTAATTAAAAATTATAATATTTAATATAACTTTTTATTATATTAATTATTAGCAATAAATATATAAATATATTTTTACTATTATATCTAATTATTAATAATTAAATTAAAAATTATAAAATCTTATTTAGATTAAATTAAAAATTAAAATTATTATAATATATGTAATAAAATAACAAATTTATGTAATTTTATTTTTTTGATACGTCATCAAAAAAAATATTTATTGATTAATTATAAAGAATATATTTTATATATTTAAAAATATATAATATATGTTAAAAATGGTTTTATATCCACCTCAAATACTGTGATTTTTTCATCAATAGTTGCAATAATAATAGTATATTTTTATTACAAATATGAGATATAATTTAGCATATATTTTCATTAAACTACAAAATAATTAATTAATATGATGGTTTATACGTTTTAATTGTATACGATTTATGTAATAATTCATCTAACAAATTTATAATTAAATTTAATTATTTTTTTTATTATGTTAATAATTTTTTAAGTTTTATATATTTAATTTTATATTTTTTATATTTTTTAAACCATAAATTATCAATAGATCTTAATTTATTTTCACTATTATTAATTCGATTTATATATTCAAAATATTTTTGTTTAAATTCATTAGTTTGCTCTTCTATTGTTGTTGTAATTAAATTAAACTCTTCTACAATATCATTATCAATTATTTTATCTTGATAATAATTTTTATTATTATATGTTCTTATAAATGTAGATTGTGAATTTATAGATATTAAATATAATGATAATTTATATAATTCATCTTTAATTGTATCGAATGTTTCAAATACATATCCAGCTCCTAATAAAAATTCACTTTCATTATTTATAAAATTTAAATTTAATAAAGGGGTCTTTTCATTAATTTTAACATAAATTTCAATACAATATTCACCGAAATTTGCATAATTAGTCAGTAAACTCATAGATTGTATGGATGGTATTATCCATTTAAATTTTTTTTTTATTAATGTTTGTTTTAATAAATTAAATGTCGATTCAGTTTTAAAAAATAATTTTCTATTAAGTATTATTGATTTTTCTAATTTAGGACTTTTTCTTATAATATTATTAATAATGTTTAAAATATATGGTAAATTAATTTTATCGCTAATAATATCTTTATCTGTAGTATACAGACCAAGGGATGAATAACCATATTTATTTAATGCACTATATGAAAATAACAATTTACGGTCTAATGAATTAATAATGTCACTTAATAAATTAACATTATATAAATAATTTTGAATAATAAATAATTCTAATAATGTTAATGTTTTATAAAAATAAAAATTATCTATTAAATTTTTAATATAATTAAAATATGGTTTATCATTTTCATTTTCATAAATTAATAAAATAATTTCATCAATATTCATATAATTTATTAAACTTATATCTTTTGTTTTTACATTAAAATGTTTTTCCTCAATAATATTTGTTTCAGTTAATATTATATAATTATATCTGTATAAACATTCACATATTTGTTTAAAAAAACTTAAAAATAAATCTTGAATTATTTTTATATCTAATATATTATTCCTTAATTTAGTACAGTTAAATTCACGCATACTTAAAATTGCAAAAACAGGATTATAATTATTATCATCGTTTTTTTTTGTATAAAAAATAAATTCATTATTATATGAATCTAATATATAATTATAACAAGTATTTTTATTATCCATATCACTTAAATCCATTTTATAAAAAAATAAATTATTAAATGTTTTATGAATATCAGGATTAGAAATAATATCAAAATTTAAAAAATTAGTATCTATTTTATTATTAAAATTTCCAACTATAATAATTCTATAATTATCAAAATTTAATAATATTTCTGTAAAATGGTTTTTTTCTGTTTCTGTAAATTTATATCTATTAGGTGATGTATATGTTGTCGGTATTAATAAATTACTTTCATTTTCTATAAAAATTTTTGCTTTATTAAGTAATAATATTATTTTATATTTAATATCCTCGTGTGACAAATTTATATTTATTATATTAATAAATATAATATTTTCTCTAAATATTAAAAGTTCTATAATATAATTATCTTCATTTTTATCTAATATTTTTTCTAAAAGTGAATATTTATAATTATTAAATAATGTAATTACACCAAACCCTTTATTAGATATACTTGTACTAATATTATAATTTAATATAAAATCTAAATTAATTTTATTAATATTTTCTTTTAAATTAGTCCATGTAATATCAATATTTATATTTTCTTGCAATCCAATAAAATCATAGTTATTAATTAAATCATCTACATCGCTAAATTCGGAAATATCATTTATATAAGTAATATTATATGATAAAATTTTTAATTTATCCATATAATAATATACATGAAAAAATATTTTTTACACCCTTAATATTGTATATCATCGATGTATTCCTAAACATTTTTTTAATATATAAATTTTATTTTTTTTATTAATTTAATATTTTATGAAAATTATATATAATTTATATTTACACTTATTTTGGGGGGCAGGCGAAGCCCATTAATATGAATTTATCTAAAATGGAAAATAAAATTACAAATTTTGTTAAATCAATAGATATTAATATTCAATAATATTATTAAAAAAATATAAATTAAAATTAGATATTATTAAAGATCTTGATTTACAAAATAATAAAAAAAATTTTAATTTTATTTATTATAATTATATAAATTTTATAGAAATATTTTATAGAATTATTTTAGATCATATCTCTCTCTCTGAATATATTAAAAATGAATTCACTTTTTTCATTTTTTTCACTTTTTAAATATAGTTAAAGAGTACTTATATTAACTATATAATATGGAAAATATAGTTAAAAAAAGTAAAATTCCTACAAAATTTTTTTGTAATATTTGTAATAAATTCTATGCATCTAATAGCAGTTTTTGTAATCATAATAAAAAGTTTCACAAAAATGAAACTAATACTAATAATATTGATTTAGGTAAGGAAAGTAAGGATTTAAGTAAGGATTTAGGTAAGGAAAGTAAGGATAAATATATTTGTAGATATTGCAATAAAAATTATAAACATAAACAAACGAGATGGACTCATGAACAAATTTGTAAAAATAATAATACTAATAATAATAATATTTTATTAAAAAATGAAATTAATGACCTTAAAGATAAAATAAATTTATTATTAAACTCTAATAAAATACATCCTAAAACATTACAAAAAATTAATACACAAAATAATAATAATAATAATATAAACAATATAAATAATACACAAAATAATAATATAAATAATAATATACAAAATATAAATAATAATATCCAAAATAATAATATAAATGTAACATATGTTACATTTGGTAATGAAAAACTTTCTGAAATTTTATCTGAAAAAGAAATGAAAAAAATATTAAGCCATTTAAGACTTTCAGTTGAAGAGAGTATTAAAATGGTTCATTTTAATAATGAAAGACCACAATATAAAAATATTTTTATTACAAATATGAGAGATAATTTAGCTTATATTTTTAATGGTAATAAATTTGAAGTTAAAACTAAAGAGTATGTTTTATCTGATTTATTAAATAATCATCTAAATAATATTGAAAGTTTTATTGAAGATAATAATATAGATGAAACATTTAAAAATACGTTTTATAAAAAATCTTTAGAGTTTTTATAAAATCCTATTTAGATTAAACTAAATAATAATTAATTATTTTTTAGTTTAATG